>ERZ761607.55-NODE-55-length-285325-cov-7.737747_pt1 | contig 285325 bp, 257 predicted proteins | sample MGYA00511164_ERZ761607 | MGnify/ENA primary metagenome ERZ761607 (study PRJEB28899, sample SAMN02445080) | bioreactor sludge metagenome | biome: EBPR sludge | place: Australia: Brisbane, Thorneside Wastewater Treatment Plant | collected 2011-06-22 ... | reverse complement strand
TACAGACGAACGGCCATCGCCATTCGCCTGTGTATTATTGAGACACATCACTAGGCCAAGCAACCACTCCGCCGAAGTGCCACCGCCGGTAGGGGGCGGTACGCGGCGATTCTCGCGCGTTGCCGGAATCAGGTTGTCCAGTCGGTTCGGTTTGCCGCGCCGCTTGGTGAGCCTGAAACTGTCGTAGATCGTGCCGATCGCAGTGCGGGCCTCATAGCGCAGCACGTTGCCTTCGACACGGATGATCTGATAAAGCTGGGTGTCTTCTGCGGCGCGGGCCATCCAGTCCTGCGGTTCCAGGTTGTACATCTTCGGTCCCGAAACGCTCACAACGTACACCGTGCCCGCTGGAGTGCGATGGTTCGCGCCGACCACCAGATTCGAGCGCCCGTAGGTGTGGTCGTGGCCCTGCAACACCAGGTCCACGCGATGCCGGTCGAGAATGGGTTGGATGGTCTCGCGCCACGTCTTGTTGTCGCGTCCCTTGGCCGTCGAGAACAACGGGTGGTGGAACGTGACGATCGTCCAAGGGTTCGGGTTGTCGGCGAGCACCGTCTCAAGCCAGATCGCCTGTTCGGCGTGCATGCGGTTTGAGTCGAGCGAGATCAGCCTTACGCCCTGGTAGTCGATCGTGTAGCACGTCTCCTCCAGCCCCGGCACGCCGTTCTGGGGCAGGGTGAACTGGGGTCGCCAGTTCTTCGAAGCCGCCCGGACGTGTATTCGTGGTTGCCGGGGGTCGGCACGTTGGGGATGGACGCGTTCATCCAACCGCCAGCCTCGTGCCACTCGGCCCATTCCAGGTCGGCGTCGGCGCGGTTGATCAGGTCGCCCGCATGCAAGAGGAATCGGGCATTCGGGGCGTCGCGGAACGCGCGGCGGATGACGCGCGACCAGTGCATTTTGAGGTCGTTCTGAGCATCGCCAAAGTAGATGAAGCTGAAGGGCTCGTGGCGGTCTGCGGCAGTGGTGAACTCGTGCCACGCCGACCAACTGGCTCCAGCCCCGACCCGGTAGACGTATTGGGTCTTCGGATTGAGACCCCTCAGCACCACCGAGTGGTATCTCGCGTCGCTGATCTCCGATGTCATGGCCTCGGTTTCGGCGGCGAACGACTTCGCCTTGCCGACAAAGCCGGGACCATCCTCTGCGACGGCCACTTCGATGCGTTGCGGCGCGGCCGATGCGTTGGTGCGCCACGTGACGGCTTGGCTCGTGGCCGGGTCGTCCGCCCAAGTCAGCACAATACGATCGGGGAATTCGGTGGGCCTGTATTGCTCGACCAGTTTCGGGTCGGGCGGAGCCGCTTGAACCGGCGCCTCATGGGCGAGGACCGAGGACGCGACGAGCAGCGCGAGCGCCAAGTGAACCAACCGCACGCGGTCTAGTTTAGACAAGCCGTGTTAAGAAACGCCGTCACCCGCCGAATCCGAGTGCAGGCAGCGTCAAACGCAGCACGCCAAACACGATCAACGCGCCAGCGATGTCGATCAGGATTCCAGCGCGCATCATCGCCTTGGCCGGCAGCAATCCGCTGCCGTAGACGATCGCGTTCGGGGCCGTGCTGATGGGCAACATGAAGCCGAGGCTCGAGGCGACCGTGGTCGCGATCGCGGGGATGGTTGGGTCCACGCCCGCTCCCTGAGCCAAGCCGATGGCCACGGGCACCATGGTCGTCGCGGAAGCCGTATTGCTGGCCAACTCGCTGATCAGGATGGCCGCGACGATCATCACGAACGAAATGGTCCAAACGCTGTTAGCCCCGGTGGTGAGCACCGCCCATTCGCCGAACGCTTTGGCCAGCCCCGACTTGAACATGGCGTCGCCCAGCGCCAAGCCGCCTCCAAAGAGCAGAATCGTGCCCCAGTCGATGGTGCGCGCCTGCTTCCAGGTCATGGTGACGCCTTGCTCGGTGTCCTTGTCGGGGAGCAAGAACAACAACCCGGCTGCGAGGAGCGCGGCCACCGCCGAGTTGATGCGACCCGCTAACTCGCCTGCCGCGCTCTCTTTGCCCGCGATCATCGGAACGACGTCCGGTGCCAGCCAGAGCAGCACCGCCACGGCAAACGCGATCAGGACGTTGCGCTCACCGGCGCGAAGCGGTCCGAGCTGACCTGCCTCGGCGATCGCCGCCTGGTGCCCGGCTGCGACGTCGGGCGATCCCTTGCGGAAGAACACGGCGACGATCAGCCAAGCCACAGCCAACATCGCGAGGCTCACGGGAGCCGCGAACAGCATCCACTGGCCGAAGCCGACGCGTGTCCCCGTGGCCTCTTCGATCAGGCCGATGCCGATCATGTTGGGCGGTGTGCTGACCGGAGTGCCAACAGCCACGCTCGCGCTCCACGTGAGCATCAGCATCGCGCCCGCCGCGTAGGGCTTGTCGCCAGCATCAACCTTGAGCCCGACGAGCAACGTCATGACGATGGGCAGCATCATGGCCGTGGTCGCCGTGTTGGAGACGAACGACGAGATCAGGAGCACGATCGCGCCCATGGTGAGCATCAGCAGGGCGGGGGAGCGGGTCGCCCATGGCTGCTTCAGGATGTTCCAAGCGATCCGCTTGTTGAGCCCCGTCGTCTCAATGCCCTTGGCGATGATGAAACTGCCGATGAACAGGTGGATGATGTAGTGACCGTAGGCGCCGAACGCGACCTTGTATTCGATCCCGGCGAACAGGATGAGCAGGCACGTGCTGAGCAGGGCCGTGACGGCCGTCGGCAACGCCTCGGTCGCCCAGAGCGTGACCGTGCAACCGAAGATGGCCGCCACGACGCGCTGCGTCTCGGTCAGGTGCCCGAGCGAGAACCAAAGGGCGGCAAACACGCCGGCCGCAAGGAGGCACTTCGCCAAGCGTGCTTGCTTTTCGGTCATGGCGTAGCATGACGCACGGGCCCGGTGCGGCGCAACGTCATAATCAATCTGCGAGATGCGTCAAAGGCGACAGCCGTCCGCACCGGAAGACCCCATGTCTGAGACGTCCAAGCGATCCCTGGAACAGGTGCGCCAAGAGATTGACGCCATTGACGAGCATCTCGTGAAGTTGCTCAGCCGCCGAACCGAGTGCGCCATGGAAATCGGCGCGATCAAGGGGCGCGACGGCCGGCCGTTCTTCACTCCCGAACGCGAGCGGGCGATCCAGGAGAAGCTGATGCTGATCAACCCCGGCCCCCTCAAAGGGGTGCAGTTGGTGGCGGTATTCCGCGAGATAATCAGCGCCGCGCGCGCCGCCGAGCAACCCCTGACGGCTGCTTTCTGGGGGCCTCCGGGCACGTTCTCGCACATGGCGACGCTGCAGACGTTCGGCACCAGCAGCAACCTGTTGCCCGTGGAGTCCATCGAAGACGTGTTCCTTCAGGTCGAGCACGGTTTGGCGGACTACGGCGTGGTGCCCGTGGAAAACTCGCTGGCGGGCGTGGTGCCGGAGACGCTGGACATGTTCCCGCAGACCAACGTGAAGATCTGCGCCGAGACGTATGTGCCGATCCACCACCACTTGGCGACCCTGGCCGTCTCGCTGGAAGGCGTCGAGCGGGTCTATGCCGGTCCCCAGCCCCGGCAGCAGTGCAAGCGCTGGCTCCGGGGGAATCTGCCCAACGCCGAACTGGTCGAGGTGGTCCCGACGGCGAAGGCCGCAGAACGCGCCATCCAAGACCCCAAAGGTGCGGCGATCGTCAACAAACTCGGTGCCGAGACGGTCGGCATCCCGATCCTGGTCGAGCACATCGAGGACAACCCGCAGAACCGCACCCGCTTTCTCGTGGTGGGCTACAACGAACCCGCCAAAACGGGCAAGGACAAAACGTCGCTGATGTTCAACCTTCGCAACCGGCCCGGCGAACTGTACCGGGCGCTTGGGGCCTTGGAGCAGCACCAGATCAACCTGATGATGATCGAATCGCGCCCGGCGCAAAGGGCTTCGTTCGAGTACATCTTCTACGTGGATTGCACCGGCCACCGATCGGACGCCAACCTCGCGGCAGGCATCGAGACGCTGAAGGAGTTCACCCTCGAGACCACGATCTTGGGCAGCTACCCACACGTGGACCCGATGGGGTGAGCCGAGGAGAAAGCGACGGGTAGCATCGGGCCATGCTCTCCACCCTGATCGCTGCGGTTGCGTTGTTGCAGGCGCCCTGCGTGCACTCGGTCACCGACATCTCGCAGGAGTTCTCGTTCTACATGGATGGGCGTTTCGTGCGGCGCTACCTCGGTGAAAGCGCAGTCGACACTCGGAACTGGGGCACGCTATGGAAGGCCGACCTGAGCGACGCCAACTTGCTGATCTTGGCGGGAGGGTCGTCGCGGGTGCCGTACGACACGCGTTCGGTGGATCACGTGCTCCGGTTCGCCGAGCGTGGCGGCGGCTTGCTGCTCATGGCAGACGCTCGCGATGGGGACGCCGAGCTCAACCGCGTGGCAGAGCGGTTGGATGCTTCCTTCGCACCGACGCCCGCTCAAGGCAAGCCAAAGGGAGTGGGCGCCTATGCTGATCGCGAGATCGAGTTTCGGGGTGGCGGGACGCTGAAGACCTCCAACGCCTGGACCACGCTCGCCGCCGACAGCGATGGCCGACCGCTGTTGGCGCGCCGAACGTTGGGAACGGGGCACGTGCTCATGGGCGCCCGGGGCATGTTCGGCAGCCATCCCGATCGCGACGATTCGATCAATCGCGAGCTGGTTCGCGAACTGCTGCTCGAACTCGTCAAGGGCAAACCGGTCGTCGCGGGCAAGCGTCCTCGCGGGCAGTTCGCCGAGCTGACTCGCGAGTTGGGCACGTTGACGCTGGAGTTCCACGAAGGAACCAAGCAGTTCGCCGACGCCATCGTGGCCGAATACCAAGAGGTGCGGAAGCACCTCGTCGCCGTCACGGGTGTGGAGCCTTCTCCGGGCATGATCACGCGGCTGCTGCTGTTGCCCACGGGCGCGGGCGGGTTCTCCAGCGGCGAGCGGATCGCGATCGGCGCGTGGTGGGGCGACTTTCCCAAGCAGCGCTATCCCATGATCGAACTCATCGGCCACGAAGCCGGCCACTCGTGGGTGCTGCCTCATCCCGAACCGGTCTGGAACGAGCCGATCGCAACCTACTTAGGCATCCAGGTGGGCAAACGCATGGGGATGGGCGACGAAGCGCAGCGGGTCCTCGATGGGGCCATCCAACGCGCCAAGCGCACCGACCCCGAGATGAACCAGGTGGACATCGGGGCCAAGGGTGCGCCGAACGACGTGGTGTGGGGCAAGACGTATTGGATCTTCGAGCAGTTGGAAGCCAAGTACGGCCCCGGTGTCCTCGCCAAGTACTTCCAGGCGAAGCGTCGGCTGGCGCCGGCCTCGCTCAAGGGGTACACGCTCGACGACGCGGTGGCCGTTTGGAGCACAGCGGTGGGCGAAGACCTGTTCCCTTGGTTCCGCTCGCTGGGGATCTCGGTGGCTCGGGAGCGGTCGGGTATCGGAAACTCGCCGTTGCGTGGTCCCATGGGCCATCGACACGATGAGATGATGCGGTAGCATCTGATGCATGCGCACCACGCTTGACATTGACGAGGACGTTCTTGCGGCCGTTCGCGAGTTGGGCGAGCGGGAGCGAAAGTCCGCTGGCCGGGTTGTATCGGAATTGGTCCGCAAGGCGCTACTGTCTCGCGAGCAACCTGAGATCGCGTCGCGCGAAGGCTACATTGGCTTTCGTCCGCTGCCCCCGCGAGGCGTAGTGATCACTCAGGAACTCATCGACCGAATACGAGCCGAGGAGGGGATTTGAGGTTTCTGCTGGACGTCAACGTGCTCCTTGCACTCCTGGATTCAGAGCATGTGCATCACGGGAAGGCGATGTCGTGGTTGCGTGGCCTAGCGACTCCGAGTTGGGCCTCCTGCCCAACCACGCAGAACGGCTTCATCCGGATCGTGTCCCACAGCGGCTACCAGCAGGGTTTGAGCGTCCAGGCCGCCGTGAACCTATTGTCCGAGGCTTGTGGAGACGCTCACCACCAGTTCTGGCCGGACGATTTGAGTCTGCTGGACGCCAAGCATTTCGATCGCAGTCGTTTGGTGACCTCGAAGCAACTGACGGACATTTACCTGTTGGCGCTGGCCGTGAATCGGGGAGGTTGCTTGGTCACGCTCGACACCCGCGTCTCCACGGTGGCTGTTCCCGCTGCCAAGCCTGAGAATCTCTTGGTGCTGTGATAACCCCACCGATTACGCAGCCTTCTCTTTGACGTACGTCTCCATCTCGGCGAAGCCGGGGCGGGAGTCGGGTTCCACGTTGCGGCGGGCGAACTCGATGCACGTGATCGGCGACTCGCCGCGCGCGAACGAGAACAAGGCGTAGCGCAGGGCGTTCATGTAGGCGTGCTCCTTGTCGAGCCGCAACTCCATGGCCCGAGCCAGCGGACCGAACACGCCGTAGGCGAGCAAGATGCCGATGAACGTTCCGACAAGGGCCGCCGCGACCGACTTGCCGATGACGGCCGCATCGCCGCCGATCTTGCCCATCGTGATGATGACGCCCAAAACGGCGGCGACGATGCCGAAGCCCGGCATCGCGTCGCCCACGGTTTGAATCGCGTGGATCGGGGTGTGGGCCTCCTTGTGCGAGGTTTCGAGGTCGATCTCCATCATCTCGGACAAGTCGTGCGGCCCGACGGCGCCGGTGAGGATCACCTTCATCGTGTCGCAGAAGAAGGCCACGGCGTGATGGTTGCCCAGGAAACCGGGGTAGTTCTTCATCACGTCGCTCTCCTCGGGCTTCTCGACGTGCTTTTCAAGGCCGAGCAAGCCTTCCTTGCGGGCGATGTTGAACAGCTGGAACATCATCTTCAGCGTGTCCAAGTAAAGCTGCTTCGTGTAGGGGTCGGGCTTGAGCACACCCAGCGTGGCCTTGATCGCGGCGGAGAAGTTCTTCATGCCGTTGGCCGCGATGAACGCGCCGAGGCCCGCGCCGCCGATGATGATGAACTCGCTGATCTGGATCAGCACGCCGATCTCGCCATGGTGCATGACGTAGCCGCCGATGACGGCGCCAAAGACGATCACGAAACCGATGATGAGAAACATGGGCCCGATTCCTCCGCGCCTTGGCAGGTGGGATTGCCAGGACGGGACAGTAGAATCATCGGTCCCCCGACGCCCGTTGCTCTACCAGGTTCTTGCGGCTTTCACGGCATCCCCTTGGAGCATCCCCTTGGAGCATCCTCTTGGAGGGTCACGCTCCGTCGTGACCGCCCACGAGCAGAGCGAGGCCCAACCCCTTGGTCGCGACGGAGCGTGACCATCCACTTCTGGATTCTCGGTGAACTGGACGTCACGTCCCCTGCCGAGCCAGTCGCCGCAACGCCTCCAGATCCAACGGACGCGTGACCATGGCCAGTTCGCCCCTTGCGGTGCGGGGCCACTCGGCTTCCGGTCGGTCCCAGTATAGTTCCAGGCCGTTGCCGTCTGGGTCGCGCAGGTAGAGCGCCTCGCTCACGCCGTGATCGGCCGCGCCGTCAATCGCCACGCCCGCCCGGTCCAACCGCAGCAGCGCCTCGGCAAGGGCGTTCCGGTCGGGGTAGAGGATGGCCGCGTGGTAGAGGCCCGTGGTTCCAAACGGGGGTGGCGCACCGCCCAGGCTTTCCCACGTGTTCAGGCCCAGGTGGTGGTGGTAGCCGCCCGCCGATAGGAACGCCGCACGGTCGCCCATGCGTTGCACGACCTCGAAACCGAGGGCCTCCGTGTAGAAGGCGATGGCGCGTTCGAGGTCGGAGACCTTGAGGTGGACGTGGCCGATGCGGGCGTCGGGATGGATCGTCGTGTTCATGTCCACTGCAAGGTCTGAGGAGTTCCGGTTGCTCCAGACATGGGTCCTTGGGCCGGACGAACGGAAAGGGCGAGGGCCGATCGCTCGGCACCCGCCCCGTCTTGATTCAGGTGTGGATTCGCTGTGAGGCTAGCCGCCCTTGCCGCCGCCGCCCGTCTTGGTCGTGCCGCCGGTTTTCGCCGCGCCGCCACCGGCCTTGGCCGCTCCGCCCGCCGCGCCGCCGGTCGCCCGGCCCGCGCCAGCCGCTCCGCCGGGGCCGCCGCCGCGCTGGAACTGCGCGCGTCGCTCGGCGATGAGCTTGTCGTACTGCGCCTTCTGGTCCTTGGTCAGGATCTTGCCGATCTCGGTCTGCATCGAGGTCATCAGCTTCTGCATGCCCTCGCGCCGCTTGGCTTGGTCCTTCTCGTCCCGGAGCTTGGTGAAGGCGGCCTGGTTCTTCGTTTGAAGGGCCTCGATCTTCTTCTTCTGGTCGGCGGTCAGCTTCAGCTTCTCGAAGATCTCGGCTTGGCCGCGCATGCCGCCCATTCGGCCTTGACCCTGGCCTTGAGCCTGACCCTGTCGTTGCTGGCCCTGCGCTTGGCCCTGGCCGCGCGCGCCTGCCTGCTGCGCCAACGCGCTCACGGCGAACAAGGCGCAAATCGTCATCGCGATGATTCGTTTCATGGTTCTCGGTTCCTCCCGACGTCGGACGCTGGGATTACAGGGGGCATAACGCCGGGCGACCCCAAACGGTTCACTCCGGCTTCGCCGGCCACTTACCACGCCACCCCGTGGCATGCGGGATCGCAGTTCCTAGGGTGCCCGTGGCTTCATCCTCTCCAAGACTGCAACTAAGTCAATCGGCAGTGCCGCGATGACGGGGCCTATCGCGCGCACCGGCCACGGTACAGCCATCTCCATGATCACACCCCAGTTCAGACTCTCTGGGTCCTGAAAATACTGTTCAACGAGCCTGATGGGTGTCATGCCGAACCTGCGATAGAAGCGAATCTCTGGATCCAGAGAAACCCCTGGTCTGCGCTCCGCCATCCAGTACTCTTGTGCTGCCATTGTGTCCGCGTGCCTGTGAAACCCCGGCATTCGGGCGCCCAAGATTCCCCGGCGGACTCTGGCCCGAATGCCCTCGCGAACCACTGCGCCGAGCAGAAGTACTGACGTGTCCCGAGGGGCCCAAGGTGCTACTCCCAGATTGATGCCGAATAGGTCACGGGCGCCTTGGACGTGGGTCGACGCGGTGCCATCGCCGCTCAGGTCACTCCAGGTGCATGTGCCGCGAGACTCATATGATGCGTAGTCAAGCAAGCAGAACGACGTGAACCCGCAGATTCGGCCATCCGGTGCTACAGCCACCAGATTGCCATTGGGAACGTTGGTGATTCGCTGCACCAACTGCCATTCGCTGGCCCCCCCCCCCCCCCCCACACTGCATGTTCGAATGCCACCAGTTCGGTGACGTCTCGCAGTCGGGCAACACGGATGCTTGCCTTCTCTATCTGTTTCGGTTTCCTCATGCGCTTGCCTCCATCTTGGTTCCACCAAGGAAGTCGTAAGCCTAGACTTAGTAGAACGCCAATCCCCAGAGTCACCACTACTTCGCCGAGCGCCGCAATGGTCGCCACCCAGGGTACCCTCCCGAAGCTCATCGCAACGACGATGAGCCAAGGAACGCTCCATGATAGCCTGTTTACCCAAAGCCACCACAGAATCCTCCGGTTGCCCAGGTTCAACTCGCGGATATTAAACGTGCGGATGCTCTTCCACGTGGCCTGCTGGCCAGCTTCTTTCAGCATCATCGCGATGGAGCCACAGAATAGCACTTCGCCAAGTCCGAAAAGCGCGACTGCAACTGGCAGATCAATTCCATAGCGATCCTGAACCAGCTCTGCCACCTGCAAAGTGGACTTCCAGAACCAGCGCCATGCATCTGTCACCAGCAGCAGTGTCAGTGCACAGCCTATCACCACAAGGATGAAGCGTGCTCGCCTGTGTTTCACGGCTGGCTCCAACAAAGCTCGCGACGCTGCGCGTTGTGCCGCGCATGGCCTTCCGCTTGTACTTCTGGGCCGGGCTGGCAGAGGAGTGCTACAGCCCATTGGGAGAGCGCTCCCCTCCACCGGTGATGGGCCTCTGCAATGTTCATGGGCGTGAACTCATCGAAGATGTCAGACATTGAGGTGTGCACGGCTGTTACGGACTTCCGTTCCTTGCAGTATGGCCTACCTGAACTGGCACAGGCCCACGGCCTTCGCGATTGGTTGAAGGACTGAGGAGACAGCAACGTTAGGAGAATCCCAGGTTCGCTCTGTCCAAGGTGACGCAGTGTCGGAAGAGCGATAGGATCGTGCTGCTAAAACGTCGCATGGATGGTTCACTCCGGCTTCGCCGGCCAGAGCTTGATCAGGTCTTCCGCGCTCAGGTGAGAAGCGCCCAAGATCACGCGCCGCCCCAACGCCTCATGGGTCGCCATGCGATAGCCGTCGAATTCGGCCACCTGCCACGCCACCCCGTTCACCGAGACCGTGCGGAGCGGCTCCTTGGGCGCGAAGCCCTCGGGCCAGAAATCGGCTTTGTCGGGGTAAAGCTGGATCAGGGTCAGCGTTTCGCCCGTCTTGGGGTCGGCCCAATCGCTGCGCAACTTGGCGGATTCCCCATAAGAAACCGCCACCCGCGCCTCGATCCGCGCCCTTGCCTCTTCTGCCGTACGTCCAAAGCCCATATACAACGTGCCATCGGCCAACAGAACAGGGCGTCCGTGGATCTCGTTCGAGACGATATCCCTGCCTGCGCCATCTGCGGTGGCATACCGCACCGCGAATGTCCCGTCCCCAATCCAAGGGGCGACGACCATAAGGGTGGGAGCGTAATTGGGGCCCTTGAGCGAGCAACGGATCGCGTCGCCCTCCACGCGAATGTCCACTTGCGTCCCCTCGGGCAATCCCGCCGTATCGAACGAGGCTGGGCCGGGACGGTACTTGGGGACCGTCCGCGTCACCGACTTCTCTTCGAGCGCCGAACCCAGATAGCCTGGTCGCTCGGGAGTGGCGAGGAATTGGATCCACGCGCCATGCCACATCTTCGAATGGCGCACGGCGGCCCCCGTGTCGTCTGCGTAGCTGCTCTTCCGCTGCTCGAACATCCGCCAAAGCACGTCGGGCTGGAACGGGCCGCGCAGGATCGTCCGACCGGGGAACCCGAAATCGGCCAGCGTGGTCGCCGTGTCGCGCGATTCGATGCGCTCGGCCGTCCATGCGCGTTGGCCCCGAGTCTCGGCAAGGACCAGGCCGGTCTCGCGCTCGACCCACTGCGTCCACCCATCGCCTGCAAGGCGGTGGGCCGTACGCCCGAGGATGGTCCTGGTTTCGTTCGACCAAGTCTGCGGCTTGCCAATCTCCCTCTCGAAGGGCATCTGGAGGGCGTAGCGCGCCTCGTTCTCGATCCAAACGAAACGCCGTTCGCCTTGGCGCGCCTCGATCAGCGTCACGCCGGGGGCGTTGAGGTCTGCCGCGTCGCGGGCTTCGACCACCAGATCGCCCGATTGAAGGCGGTAGGTCTGGATCGGCTTGCCCGCCTGGGTTCCGCTTCCGTACACCTCGAAGGTCCCGGACCTCTCGCCGGGAGCCTGGGCAGGGCTATACTCGAACGGCTGGATCGCCAGCAAGGCATACCCGATGAGTTGGACGACGACGCTCATCTCGACATTCATCCTATCCCATTCCGCGCCCGTCAATGCGCCCGGCGATCCTTTCATCGAGAAGATTCCCGGCTCGCTGGTCGAGTTCAAGATGATCCCCGTGCCCGAGAGCACGGTCGAAATCGACGGCGTCAAGCATACGGTGAAGGGCATCGCGATGGGCCAGAGCGAAGTGCTGTGGGACCTCTACGACATCTTCACGTTCCGGCAGGACATGACCGCTGCCGAACAAGCGCAGGGCGTGGACGCCAAGGCCCGACCCAGCAAGCCCTACGGCGCGATTGATCACGGGTTCGGACACGCGGGCATGCCCGCCATCTGCATCTCGCACCACGGGGCGACCGAATTCTGCAAGTGGCTCTCGAAGAAGACGGGGAAGACCTACCGTTTGCCCACCGAGGCCGAGTGGATGGCCGCCGCCGCAGCGGGTCAGCCGATGCCGGCCAACCTCGACGAAGTCGCGTGGTTCTGGGACAACGCCGACGACAGCACCCACCCCGCAGGCAAGAAGAAGCCCAACGCCTGGGGCTTCGTGGACATGCTGGGCAACGTGGCCGAATGGGTGAACGTCTCGGAGACCGAGCGCGTGGTCAAGGGCGGATCGTGGAAGGAGAAGGCGCCCCGCGTCAACTTCACCGACCGGATGAAGCAGACCCCCAAATGGCAAGAGCGCGACCCGCAGACGCCCAAGAGCCGCTGGTGGCTCAGCGACGCGCCGTTCGTGGGGTTCCGCGTCGTCTGCGAATTGTCGTAACGCGAGGACCCATTCTCGCGTCCCACGGGTAAGAGCCATGTTGACGAAAGTGATCGGAACGGCGGGCGTGGTCGCCGTGGCAGGGGTGTTGTTCAGCGCGGGCTCGCTGCAAAGCGACCGATCGGGCGAGAATGCGTTGCGGCTGCTGGAACTGGGCCGCGCCATCAAGTTGTACGCGAACGACTACGACGGGCTGATGCCCCTTGCCCAAGTGCATACGGGCAAGACGTGGACGTGGAACCGCCTGCACGACCTTCCCGAGACACGCACGGTCGGCGAGAGTCCGCACTTCAGCTACTGGGCGAACGCCCTCCGTCCCTATGGGGACGTCCGCTGGGCATTGGCCATCGACGGGGCGACCAGCGAACGCATGGGAACGACCGAGCCCGTCAGCGATCTGCGGGGCGGCTGGACCTACAACGGGTTGCTGCACGCGTTCGCCGCGAGCCAAGTCGCCGTGCCGGACCGATTGCCCCTGCTTTGGATGGGCTACGGCAAGATCAACTTCGAGGCCAAATCGGGCGCGAACCCGGTGTTGAGCTGCATGATGCCGGTGCCCGAGTGCGCGTTCAGCGAGAAGGGTCCGCAAGGGATGCCCGGGATGGGCGGTGCGCTGATGGTGATGCGGCACGAACCCAACCTCGACGACGAAGGTGCGCCGTTCCTCTCGGTGGACCTGGTGCTGACGCATCTGGTGCTCGGCGGCAACGTGGACGAGGAGGGCAAGGTCCGGCACCGGAACAGCGACCCGTACGCCCAGTACTCGGGCGGCAAGCCGATGACGTACTGGACCTGCGGCGAGTCGGCGCGGTACCCGTGCTTCTTCAGTCCGAGCAACGACTTCAGGTCCGATCTGCCGTAATCAGACGGCTGTTCCGCGCCCCTTGGATATGCCAAGATGGGCGCGCGCGACTAACGTGACGCTTCCCGACTGGTTCTGGGTGGTCGGCTTCGTCTTCGGAGCCGTCATCGGCAGCTTTTTGAACGTGGTGATCTACCGGGTCCCGCGCGGCAAGTCGCTTTGGAACCCCTCGAAGAGCTTCTGCCCGAAGTGTTCGCACGACCTCGGCCCGGCCGACCTCTTCCCCCTGCTGAGCTATGCGGTCCAAGGCGGCAAGTGCCGCTACTGCAAGGCCGTCGTGCCCATCCGGTACTTCTTCGTCGAGCTGCTGAACGCCTCGCTGTGTGCGTACGTGTTTCACCTGCACCTCATTCAGGACTGGAACCCCGGCAAAGCGGTCGCCCATGCCTTGGCGTGCTCGACGCTGGTCGCGATCATCTATATCGACTGGGAGCTTTACATCATCCCCGACCAGATCAACGCGTTCCTGCTGTTCGTTGGGTTGGGCTACAACGCCTGGCTGTTCAGCGAGGGGCGGGCCGAGGCCGTAACGTGGGGCATGCCGAGTGCGCTGGCTGGCTGGATCGTGGGCGTGGTCGCGATCTGGGCCGTGGCGCTCATGGGTCTGCTGCTGTTCAAGAGGGATTCCATGGGTCACGGCGACATCAAAATGGCGCGCGGCATCGGGGCCGTGCTGTTCCCGGGGATGGCGTTGGGCAGTTTCGGCCTGGCCGTGGTCGCCGGGGCCGTGATCGGTGCCGTGCAGGTGGCCGTCCGCCGCCCGCAGCCTTCGTCAGAGACCGTGGCCGAGGGACCCGAGCCGGAGCCGGAGAGCCTGGCTTCGTTGGTCAAATGCGGGATCGGTTACCTTCTGTGCTTCGATGTCATCGGATTGTTCGCGCCGAAATTCTACGAGCGGTACTTCGGCGAAAATCCGTACTCGGTCGAAGAGGCGCTGGAAGACCCGGACGTGGAACGAACGATGATTCCGTTCGGTCCATATCTTGCGGTTGGAGCCATTGCGGCCGCGCTCTTCGAGGCACCGGTCCGAGGGGCTTGGGACGCCTACGTCGAATATGCGACGAAGCGCTGACTTTTTGAGGAACATCCGTGATTGTGCCTGTGTCAAAGAATCTTAGGGTGGTTATGCGGTCGAAGGATACGCACATGCGAACGAAGCGAGCGGGCTTCACACTGATCGAGTTGCTGGTCGTGATTGCGATCATCGCCATTTTGGCGGCGATCACGTTCCCTGTCATGGCGCGAGCCAAGGACGGGGCGTACAAGAGCGGCGACTTGTCGAACATGAATTCGATTCGGACGGCCTTGCAGCTGTACCGCGAGGATCAGGGCGGGTTCCCCCCGGCCTTGCTCGGGTACGCCACGCTGTACGAATCCGGTCCCAACATGGGGGCCGTGGTCCCTGCCGACAAGGCGGCGGGCTATCTCTATCCGAAGCGGATCCAATCGGTGGCCACCCTCAAGCCCGCCTACAACCGCGATCCCATGGACGGCTTCATCGTCGCCGTTTGGCCCGAGCCGGACCCCCGACCCGTGGGCAGCGCACCGCTCTTCGACCTCAACGGCGACGGCGCGATCGACGCGAACGACGACCCGCTCGGCGCGCGTCAGGCGTATGGGCCCGGGAGCGGCTTCGTTTCGGAACGCGGTCTCGGCGTCACCTCCGACCCCGATCTTGCGGCGAAGTACTACGCCGTGAGCGGTTACGACGTGGGCGAGGAGCGCATCGGCAACACGGTGCGCCGCACGTTGCGCTACAACCTTTTCTGGACCAACTGGGGCCTGGCGTCCGGCAACGGCATGGACGATCCCCGTCAGCTCGGCTACTCCGATCCGCCCGACGACACCGTGATCACGTGGAACTCGATGTTCCGCGATCCCGGCAGTCTGCAGGGGAAGAAGCAGGACCTGGTTCTGTTCCTCGGCGGATCCGCGCGCACCTACGACTCACTCTCGCTCGCCGAACGGTCTTGGCGGGTGCTTCCGTAACCCTTGGACGGACTCTTGAAGCAGTTTGAACCGATCCCGATCTGCGGCCCGACGCGCTACGCGCGCGGGCGACGGCGCCAGGGCACTTCGCTGGTCGAAGTGCTGGTGGTGATCGTGATCTTCCTGGTGGGCATCCTCGCCGTGGCGCAGGTGTTCCCGGGCGGCTTCCGCGTGCTGAACCAAAGCCGCGACACCGCTTTGGCGAACCAACTGGCGCAAGCCGAGCGGGACCGACTGCTCGCTCAGGGCGATTCGATTCCCGGTGACGTGGTCGTGGCCCGCTACCAGGTCCGCGACGTGCCGGTCATCGAGGCCGACACGACGGTCCGCGTGCAGGATTACGGGATCCTCGCCGGCGCGATCGCCCGAAATGGCTTGGCCATCGGTCCCAACAAGATGTGGACGGCGGTTTCCGGACCCAACCTCGCCCGCCGCATCGTGGGCGAACGCGCGCCGCTCCGCGCACCCCGGCCCACCCCCGCCGGCTACGGCATCCCGGTGCAACTGCTCTTCGGCCCGCTCGACCCCGACGGCCGCGTCACCCTCGGCGTCGGCGAACTCAAGCGCATCCTCGGTCGGCCCGACGACGTGATCGCCACCGATCCCAACGCGCGGCTCCTGCTGTCGCGACCCCATTTCTTCGCCGATCGCACCAAGCTGTACATCCCGCGTCGCGGCACGGCACGCATGTACGAGGTGCGGCTCGGGTTCGTGGGCGACGACGGGCGCAGCGTGGTCGGCGCGGCGTTCGAGGTCCCGGCGGGAACGGGCTACGAAGAGGTGCCCTACTCGCGTTTCGGGCCCAGCGGCGCCGTGGAAGCCACCCCTCGAACGGTCCAAGTCGCCATCGGCTTCACGCAACTGCCGTATGGCACGCCGTTCGGCCTCAACCCGTACGAGTTCGTCGTGAGCGATCCCCTGTCGGGTCGGTTGCTCGTCAATCCGTTTCTTTATGAGGAAGCGACCGCAGAATCCGACGCGCCGATGCTTTCTCTGGGCTACGACGTGCTCGACTGGCGCATCATCCGCGACGACTTTCGCGTCGCCGATCAAGTGTCTTCGCGCCAGAAGCTGGCCATGCGAAACCTCAAGGTGCTGGGCAACGCGGGCGTGGACGGGCTTCCGTACGCGGGCCTCGGGTTCAACGTGCCTCGACCGAGCGCCGGCCCCGGACCCACCGATTTCGCCCTGATCGACCTCGAATCCGGGGGCGTCGTCCTTTCCGATTCGTACCGAGTGGACAAGTCGGCGGGCGTCGTCACGTTCACCGACGTCGCGGCCAGCACGCCCGGCCTTCAGGCCAACGTGTCGCTCAACGGCACGGAGCGCGTGATGGACATCGGCGGCAGACGCGTCCGCGCGCTGTATCAGGCCGTGGGCGAGTGGGCGGTGCACTTCGAGAAGGCTTCGAACGGCTACCAGCGCACCGACGGGCGGCCCGGTCTGGGCGAGTTCCGCGTCGGCGACGACACGTTCGGACGCCCCACGCGCCTGTACTTCGCCCGCTCCGAAGTGGGCAAGACGGTGTTCATCGGCGACCAGATCATGGTGGAAACGGCGACGGGCGGCTTGAAAGGCATCGGTCCGGCGAGTTTCGTCATCCGCGCATCGGCAGCCGACGTGTTGCCCTACATCGATGTGACGGAAGTCGAGCCCGACGCAGTGCGGATCGACGCCTCCGACACCTTCGGCGATCTGGCCAAGGGTCTCGGCGGCGGCTCGTTGCGGGTGCTGGTCAGCCGCAACCCCGAGTCCTTCAGCCTCGGAGACAGTCCGACCGAGAACTTGCGCGGCTATGAACGCTGGGCGCGCAACTGGCGCAAGACGGCGTCCGACAGCTTTGTGGGAGGCGCAACCCGATGACACGCAGACGCGGTTTCACGCTCATCGAACTCCTGACCGTCATGGCGATCACCGCCGTGCTGCTCGGGATCATCCTGGTGCCGCTCATCCAGAGCTTCAACCTGACCCGAACGGCGCAGGCGTACTCGAACGCGCAAGCGACGGCCCGCAACGTGGCCGCCCGGCTGGTCCGCGAGATCCAGAACGGTTCGACGGTGCGAGACGACGGCCCCAACTCGGGCGCGGTCGCCGTCGTGCTTCCGGGCCAAGACGGGGCGCTGGAAGAGATCTTGATGCAGTTCGCCAAGATCGACATCGTTCTGCCGGCCAAGGGCGACCCCTCGGCGGTCCGCGACGGCGCGTTCGTCAACCCGGAAACGGGGAAGGCCGACCCCACGCTTCCCGTGCCGAAGGGCCAGCCGAACCTGCCCGCCACCCCGGGCCTCTCGATCCTGCGCTACTGGACCGGCTTGAAGAACCCGCTCGCGCCCAACGGCGATGGCACGTTCTCGCCGGGCCGCTACCAGAACCCCTACGACGGGCTGCTGATGGCGCGCAGCGGCGAGGCGGACAACCTGTACGTGCTGTGGCGCGCGGAGGTGCCCGTGTACCGTCGGAACCCGAGCAGCGGGCTGGTCGAGCCCAACACCGAGCTGTTCGAGTTCGACGCCGCCGGCCAGCCGATCCTCGACGATCCGTTCTTCTTCGTGCTGCGGCAGAGCGAGACGGGAACGCCCGCCGGCGCGGCCAAGGCCGCCCGCATCCAAGCGTGGCAGCGGTTCGGGAGCGTGGTGACGGAACTCAACCGGTTCGACTGCATCCAGCCGATCTACGACAAGGCCACGCGGCAAGTCGCCTACGACGGCAACGTGCCGCGAATCGTGCCGCTCGTGCAGTTCCGGCCGACCTCCGTGAGCCGCGAGAGCGCTCAGAACATGGAGAGCGTGAGGCTGGGCCAGGAGTCGGACTCGATGGCCGACTACGCCGCCGACGTGTTCCGCACCAAGTTCGGCCTGTGGTCCGCCGCAGTGGTCCGGCACTACGGCTCGTCGGTGGATTCGGCGGGCGGCTACTACCAGATCGCGCGGTATGGCACGGGCGCGCCGGGCTACAGCATCTTCGCGCACAACGCTTCGGGCATCGGTTCGGACATGGAGTCGGGCGTGGAGACGTTCGACCTGTCCGCCTATGAATCGGCGGTCGTGGGTGGCGGCTATCCGTTCGCAGTGGCCGTGGACGCGGCCAACGGGCGCTCGGGCTGGCTGGGCAATCAAGACGCGCGCAGCGTGTTCGCGCCGTTCACGGTGAACGCCAAGAACGGGCGAGTGCTGTCCAGCTTTGGCGTCGAAGAAGTCGGCGAGTGGCACGTCGAGCCCGACCTCTCCAACTGGCCGTTGAGCGTGGCGGGCGACCCCGTCGGCCCCGCGGGTGCGGCGGCGAACCCCAACTACACCGACCCCACGCGCGGCATCAACAACGCGTACAACAAGGCGTTCCTGGAGCGGCCATCGCTCCGTCCGTTGCTGCACCGGTTCATCGACCTGCGCGTGTCGCAAGGCGAGGGCGGCCTCAACAGCCCCCTGCATCCCACGCCGACCATCGGCTTCGCGAAGGCGCGCATCGTGCCCGGTTCGGACATCGTGTTCGGCCCCGATCAGACGCCCGGCCCCGGCCATGGGCGTTTGGTCCGATACACGCGGGTCACGGGCGAACCCGGTCCCAACCAGTACCGCATCAACTACACGGACCTCGCCGAGCCGACCGATTACAGCCTGTTCGGGCTGGCGAACCCGTCCTCGACGTATGACAGCGGCCAGTTCGAGTCGGCGGTCTTCCAGCCCCGATTCAAGCGCGGCTACGTCCAACTCAACTCCGATCCCGCGAACCCGTTGCCTTCGGGGAACATCCTGGTGTACTACCGGTTCCAATTCACGGAGCGCAACGACGTTTTCGAAGTGGACTACGACACCCGCCAGGTGATCACGGTCTCGCTGACGATCCGCTCCTATCCGCAGAACAACCTGCCGGAAGCGCAGTCGGTCAGCCTGACGTCCACCGCGACCGTTCGCAACCTCGCCCGATGACCATGACGCACCACGCACCCTCTCGGAGACTTCAAACCGGTCAGACGCTGGTCGTCGCGATTCTGACTCTGGGCGCCATCCTCATCATGGGGTTCGTGTTCTTGGGGCTGATCGCCCGGAACGTGTTCAGCACGGGGCAATCTCAACGCCTGTCCGCAGCGGCACAACTCGCGCAAGCCGGCGCGCGGTTCGCCCACGACCAGTTGGTCAACAGCGAACTGGGCGCGGATTGGCGACCCGCCCTGACCGAGATTGGCGCGGGGTCCGACTTCACACGCGATCCCGACGCCCTTTACCTGCGGCCCGGAACCGGTTTTCCCCTTCGCGACGATGCCGACGCGTTGACCGACCAAGGCGGACCCGATGGACTCGGACCCTACACGAGGGTCGGCTTCGAATCCGGGCGCGCTCTGATCCGCGTGCGCTATGCCCCCGCCGATCCGAGCGTGTTCACCGCTTCCACGGGCTCGCTGCGCGATCCGGCGAAGGCCCGGCACTACTTGATCATCGAAGCCGTGGGCCGACCGGGCCAGGTCAACCTGAACGACCCCACCACGCTCCCGCGCGGCGAGGCCGTGCGCTTCCGCAACTTCGCCGACGCCGCAGCTTTCCGAGCCGCTCTGGCGACCCTCAAGAACCGCGACGGACAGATCGTCAACTCGAACAAGACGACGGCGTTCGCGTCCATCGGCATCATCGAGCAAGCCCGGTTCGTGACGAACGTCAACGACGTTTCGAGCCCGATCGAGATCGGCTTCCCCGCGGGCGTCGGCGCGACGTTCGACGGCGCTCCGGTCGAGGTGCCCGTCCAGTACGGCACCGCAGGTCGGCTGCCGAATCTGGGCAACCCGGGTCTGCTGACCTCGGACGTGCCGTTCGGCGCTTCCACCTATGTCAACGGCGATCTGCTCGTTCATGGCGAAGCGGTGTTCAATTTGAACCTGACGCTGGGCGAGTCGTTGCTCGTCGCGGGCACCATTCGAGGCGCGGACGACGATGCGCGGCTGACTCTGAGGAACGCGCGGTTCGATGGCACATGGCTGACCGTGGGGGCATCGCTTTCGAACACTACGACGCCGAGCATGGACAGCCGCAGCGGCAACTTTTCGACGGTCGGCGGCGCGGTCAAAGACGGCATCGCCCGACCCGACGCGCAGGGCTTCGCCCGAGGCATCGGCCGCAAAGAACCCCCGCGTCTGTTCGTCGAGAACGCGGACACGGGCCTGACGCGCTACGACTTGCTGACCCGCGAGAGCGGCCCCGGCGTCGCGGGACGCTACGGCCATGGACGAGGAGTCTACGTGGACAACGCGTCCGACCGGCAGATGCGCTCCACTCGAAAGGGTCGCGAGCAAGCGGGCGCGGATGAATCGCTGGTCAACGACTGGCTCAACCCGAACAACGACCAGCCCAACTCGGGTTGGCAGGGCAACTACTACATCCCGAGGGCGGCGCAGGTCATGCTGCTGCCGAACGGGTTCGTGGTGGCGCGCGACCCGCGCGGCCCCGAAGAAGAGCGGTTCTGGAAGACGCCCGCAGGCGACAACACCAACCTGCAGGCCATTCGGTACCGCATCGGCGACGTCGGCGGCCAACCGTACATCGTGAACTCGCTGACGCCGGGCGTGGACATTGACCAGGCGGCGGTGGACTTCACCCGCGGCCAGCCGTTCAACGGCGTCCTGTTGTTCGAGGGCAATGTCCGCGTGCGCGGCGTCATCCCCACCGACATCCAACTCACCCTGGCGAGCAAGGCCACGATCTACGTGGACGGCAGCATCGTCAAGGGCGTGACCGACTCCGCCGGCGGACGCCTGAACCGACCGAGCCGCTCGGCCTTGGCCTTGTTGGCCCGGGACTACGTCGCGCTCAACACCACCCAGTTCTTCGCCCCGATGGTCGGGGCGCTGCAGACCCGCGAGGAAGTCGAGGGCGCGTTGCCGCTCAACCCCGTGGTGCTCAACCCCGGAACGGGTCTGGCGTTCGGCGCCGAGGTGCTCCTCGACCCGGCTTCGGGCAACGTACCCTCCAACTGGCAAACGTACAGCTCGCTGTATCGCGCAGCGGATAATCCTTCGCTCACGATGACCCCGGCGCTGTTGCTCAGCCACTCGGCCGATTCGGGTGGCCCGGCGTTCCTTTCGTTGGACATCAACCCCGGCTTGCCGGACCCGACTTACTTCTTCTATCGCTCTCGCTTCCTGGGCGGCACGCCGGGCGGCGCGTCGGCCGCTGAAGGCGTGTTCGGCCTGCCGACGCCGAGCGGCGGTACCATCGAGCCCAACTACGTGGGCGGCTTGTTCCCGCCGGGACCCGCGCCGATCTATGGTCTGGGCTTCCCAGACGTCCAGGTCTATCCCCGGTTCGAGACGATCGGCTTCCCGCTGCCGTTCGCGGCGATCGCGCCTTCCGCCTACACGATTCGGCCGCACGAAGGGAACCTGTTCTCGGTCGGTGCGCGGACGATCGGCTCCGACCCGGTCAAGGACTACCTCGTCGCGCGAGCCGCCATCGTGCCGCACGACGTGCGGGTCGAGGCGACCATCTACGCCGAGCAGGGCTGCTTCTTCGTGATCCCCGGCAAGTGGTTCAACCCGAACCCCAACGACCGACGAGACCTCTACAGCGAAGGCACCACCGAGGCGTCCCGAATCGAGGCGCGGCTCAACCGCTACCGCAACTTCGGCACCTTGCCCGAGGCCCCGTTCTTCGGCGAGCCGATCGACGTCCGCGTGACCGTGGTCGGAGCGATCTCCGAGAACCTGCCCGCCCCCATGAGCCAGCAGGCGCAGTGGCTTCAGAAGTGGGGCTGGATTCCTGAGAAGCTCGGCGCGAGCAACGTCTCGATTCCGGCTTCCCACGTGCCGTCCTGGTACCAGGCGAACGGACGGCGGTACGTGCCCAACCTCGGGTTGGTGTACGATCCCATGCTGGCCACCTCGAAGGCCAACGGGTTCGAGCTCTCGCCCGCCAACCCGTACGTGCGAACGGACGAGTACGGCAGACCGCTTCCTCCCATGCCCGCACTGCCCGTGAGCCCGACGCTCGCCTTCTTCGGCGAGGTGAACCGATGAAACTGAACGGATGGACGCTCGTCGCGTTCGCGGCCCTTGCCGCGGTCTCCTCGGCGCAGGTCGGCTACGCTCGGCGCACCGACACCTTGCGCGCGGGCGTCGTGTTGCTCGACGGCCAGCGCCGCGCCGGCGTGCCGGCGAACTACTTCCCGTACGTTTGGTACAACCTCGACCAGAACAAGACGGCCAAGCCCGCGGGCTTGCAGTTCGCCAACCCCCGAGCGGCTTCCGTGGCCACGCAAGCGGTTTCGGCCCGCTGGAACGCGATCGCCTCGATCGTCGGCGGCCCCGGCGTGGCCCTCGGCGAACGGCTGACCAAGCGCTACGGCGCCTATTGGGAAGTCTCCATCGCGAACACGAGCGAAGAACAAATCAGCGATTACGACGCGCTGTATCTGGCGTTCGATCAAGACGCGCAACTGAGCACGTTCGAGCGCGAGCGGCTGCGCAAATTCGTGGACCAGGGCGGCGTACTGTGGGTCGAAGTCATGCCGGGCGGCACGGGCAACAGCCCGACCAACGGGTTGCCCATTCCGATTCGCTTGCGCCCCGTGGTGGCCTCGACGTTCGGGCTCGATCTCACGCATCCGCTCACGCGATCGCCCAACCGCATCAGCCCAACCGAATTCCAGGCGCTCGGCCAAGGCTCGGGCCTCGCCGCTCTGCCGTTCACGTTGGCTGAAGCGGGTTGGGACGTGCTGACCGCCTCGATGGCCACCATCGGCGCGGACTCGACGAAGTTGCGCACCGTGGTCAGCGACGCCAGCGGCACGCTGGGCGTGGCGAGCCTGGGCGACGGGTTTGTGGTCGTTTCCACGCGCGGCGAAAGCTGGTCGCTGAACAGGGGCCAGATCGGCGGTGGCGCGCCCGCTGCCAACGCGCAGAGCATCGCCGCCGAACCCATCCGCGACGGGTTCGCCAACGCGGCCGCCAAGCTGGCGCTGAACCTGATCGGGCTTCGCTCGACGTCGGGTTCCGTGTCGGGTGGGTCGCAGAAAGTTTCCAGCACGGCCGTCGAGGTCGGTGCGCCGCTGCTTCGCAGCTTCGTCGCCCCGGCAACGACGGCTTCGACCGAGTTCCGTCCGCCAGCGGTCTACAAAGGTCTGCTGGTCGTGACCTCGGGCAACCGGGTCTACGTGTTCGACGCCAATCCAGCGTCAGACGTGGACGGCGACGGCGACCCCGACGATGGCGCACGCGACTTCGCGCAAGGGCGCGGATACGACCTGCTGTGGGCGAGCGACACCACACCAGGCCAGCTTTCGGCGCCCACGGTGGCGGAAGTGGGGAACTCGGCGGTGCGCGACCAGGTTCTGGTGACGACGTCCAACGGCACGTTGCTTGCCTACGACCTGTACAACTTCGGCCCCGACGGCCGGGTGCGCGAGAACGCCTCGCCGATCTACCAAGTCTCCCCTCCGGGCGGCGCGGCGACCGGCACCGAGCCCTACGCGCCGACGGTTCACGAGGGCGTCGCCTTCGTTGCCGACACCACGGGCACGAGCAACAAGGTGGCCCGGGTCTGGATGGTGGATTTGGCCACGGGCACGAACGTGCGGACGCTTAGCGAGTGGGTTTGCGGCGGCCCCGGCACGAACCTGATCCGCGAGACGGGCGGCGCGCCGACGGTGGGCTACATCCCGATCCGAGACAACTCGGGCGGCCTCGACCGCGTGATCTATCTGCCCACCAAGCCACGGCAGGGCGGTTCCGGCCCGAGCGCCACCGCCGGCATGACCAGCATCTGGGTCGGCGCGCGCGGCGAAAGCCCGAGCGATTGGTCGGTGCGCGACGTCGGCAGCAACAAGGAACTCGTGGTGACGACGCGAGCGGCCCTTCAGGGTCTGCCCGTCCACCGTCCCACCGTGCCCGATTCGCTGGGCGTCAAGCTCACGCTGCTCCGGCCCAACGGCGACCCCTACACCGCCGCCGAGATGGCGAACATCCTGACGGGCACGGTGACCCAGGCTTCGGGAACCCTGATCTTCGGAGTGCAGGGCAGCGCCGTGATTCCGCCCGACACGGGCGTCCGCGTGGATTACACGATCGACTGGGGCACGGGCAACCCAGGCGTCACGAACCAACTGGTTCGCGGCCAGCTCTACTTCCCAGACGACGCCGACCTGCAGCGAGTGGTGCATCCGAGCATCGCTTTGGCGCCGAACGGCAATCTGTTCGTGGTCACGGGCTCTCCCGAAAAGCACGGCTCGCTGTTCGCGATCCGCGAAGAAGGTCGGGGCACGTTCGAGCTGCTCTACAAGTGGGACCTGTACCCCGAGCACACGATCCGGCTGAACCAGGCGCGGCCGTTCACCAACCGCGAGACCCTCATCGACGAGGACGGCGTTTCGGCGCTGGTCGGGCCGTTCCTGACGGGCAAACTGACCAACTTCTCGTTCCGCAGCGGACCTTCAGTCTCGGGTGACACCGTGTACGTGATCGCGTCGGCGCGGAAGAACATCTTCATCGACATCTCGGTCGTGTTGGCGTTCGATGCCAACCCATTGCCGCGCGAGATCCAAGTGGGCCAGATCCCCGATCGGTTCAGCATCGTTCAGCCGGACATCGCGCGCAGTCCCGTGAAGGACGACCCGCGCACGTTCAACAGCTTCCAGATGAACCAGTTCCGCTACGAAGGGAACTCCACGGTTCGGTTCGACAACCTGATGACCACCAATCGCGGGCCGATCACGAACGCGCTGAGCACCAGCCAGCCGGTCATCATCCGCCGCGCGGGCGCACCGGACCAGGTGGTCGAGCCCGGCGAAGCCGGGGGCCGTTGGGATCCCCTGCGCTGGTACATGGTGATGAACGGCTACCGCAACTTCAGCCCTCCGTTCGTCACGGGCGGCGTGTTGTACATGGCGGGCGATTCGGTCATCCCGAGCCTGTTCGAGAACGGCTTCTCGGGGCCGCCGACGCGCCGCGACGGTCTGCTGTTCGGCCTCTACGCCAGATTCACGCCGAACGACGCGTTCCTCATCCCCAATTCCGTGAAGCCCTGGATGAAGCAGGCCACCACGCTCAAGGTGATCGGTCCGGGCCAGGTTGAACCCAACCCGAACCTGCTGTGGCCGCAATACCGAGGCAACACGAGCTTCGAGGACTTCATCATCCGTTTCAACCAAACGCTTCTCAAGGGCTCGAACGACGGGCTTGGAGTGGTGGGTGGCGAGGGCGGCGTGTACGCGTGGAGTTCTGCGGGGACCTACGGATTCCGCAAGGCGGACTTCATCGTCGCCGACGAGAAGCGCGTGGGCCGCTACGACCCGATCGGCAACCCCGAGATGATCGTGGACAAGACGTATCAGGCGGGCGAGGCCAGCGAGAACGCAGCGACGAACCGAGTGGATCTGGTCCGGCCGACGCGCGCCTATCCCATCGGTGCGAACGAACTGCTCATCGTGGACACCGGCGCGAACCGCATCCTGAGGGTGGACGCCACGGGTCGCGAGATTCGTTCGCTGGACTCGTTCCGAGTGGACCCGGCGCATGTGCCCGACGGATTCCAAGCCAACGGCCCGACCACGTTCAGCCGTCCCAGGGACGTTGTGGCCTACTCGACCTATGAGGCTGCCCCGACCGGTGTCTCGAACCCGAGACCGTTGGAACTGTGGCAACGTTACGTCGTGGCCGACTCGGGCAACCACCGCATCGTCGAGATCGCCGATCGCTACGAAGTGGACCCCGTCAGCCGCACGGTCGTGCGGCCCATCGCGCTGGGAACGTTGGTGTGGCACACGCCCGCCCCGTTCTCGGGCAAACGGTTCGAGTACACCAGCGTCAGCCGCGCCTATGTGGAAGACGCCCTGGGTGGACGCTACGTGGTGGCTGCGGGCATCTCGAACGCCCGGCCGACCTATGCCGACTTCGGCTTTGCGGCTCCGTCAGGCTTGCGCGAAGAGGCCAGCGGCAACGGCGGCGTGGTGCTCTTCGACGGCGCGAACTCGCAGGTGATCGGCGATCTGGTGCTTCCGGCCGTTCCGGGCGGCGCGTTCTACGTCGAAGGCCAAGGCTTCGTGTCCGATCCGCGCGCCTCGCGGGCGAAGCCGCTGCAGAACTTGAACAGCGCCACTATCAAGATGAGCTACGTGGGCGGCAATCCCGTGCTCACGTTGCTGATCGCGGACGGGAGCGGCGTCTACGAGGCCATGCAGGCGGCTCCGGGCGTATGGGCCGTGTCTTGGATGCTCCCGCGCGAGGCGTATCTGGCGTTGCGGCGCGACGGCGCAGGCAACCCCCTGAACGTCAATCCCAGAGACTTCAACCCCGTTTTTGCCAGAAGGTTGGACTCGGGCGACGTGTTGATCGTCAATGGATATGCGGGTCGAACCCGCGGCGACGACCGGTTCTTGGGCGAGGTGCTCCAGATCGACGGCGACGCCTACAACCTGACCGCGCCGAATCTCGGCTTCCGGCTTTCGAGCATCATGTTCGAACTCCCGCCGATCCAAGGCGCACGCGGATTGTCCAACCCGATCTTCGCCGACAGGCGGTGACGGACGGACCAACAGAATCACATCATGGTTAGCACGATGCAAGCTCTTCGGAATTGGGCGAAAGGGACGGCGGCCCTCGCGGTCGCGGCTCTCGCCGTTGCGTCCTTCTCACAGGACTATCCGAGCCTGCGCGGCAACAACCAAGGCCAGGGGCGCAACAGCAACCCGAGCCTGTACGGCCCCGGCATGGGCAACCTGCGGTGGTTCCACCCGAACTCCAACGACCTGAAGGGCGGAAGGATCGTCCTCAACAATGCCGCCGAGGGTTCGACGCCTGCGGCCTGGGTGCCGCCGACCGGCGTCTCCCGAACCGGTTCTTGGACCGACCCGAACATCGCCGACGAGGCGCCGTTCGCCTATCAGACCCAGTTCCTTCCGGGCTACTCTTTCGCGAACACGGTGGGCACGACGTCTGCGGAAGACCCCACGCAGGGCGCGACTTCGGTGTTTCAATGGGTGCTCGATCCCGCCTCGGTGGACATCGGCCCATTCAACATCGCTCGCAATTACGAACTCTACGTGTGGCTTCCGATCGGCCCCACGATGGTGGGCAGTTTCCCGCTCTACCCGCAGCGCTACTACGTCTACGAAGTCACGTTCGGGACGGGCGAGCGTTGGGTCGAAGTCGTCGACACGTTCGCCGGCGGGCAAGGCTGGGTCCGGTTGGGCAACGGCGGGTTGCAGACGAACCGGCTGTTCGCCTACAACGGCACCGATCCGATCACCATTCGCTTGTTCAACACCGTGCCCCTCAACACGTCGGGCGGCTACAGCGATGCGGTCGGAACGACGCTGGTCTACGCCGACGCCGTGATGGCCATCCCGCAATCGGGGACCTACACGGCTTCGCCGGTCGTGGGCACGATCGACGCCCCCGGTGGCGGCACCGAGACGCGCGTCGTGGCGGCCCGGAACGAATACAGCTTGGGCGAGCGGGACGGCGAGACCGTCACGCAGATCCGAGGCACCGTGACGTCGTACTCGCACGACCATGCGGGCACGTTCAACACGTGGGTCAAGTGGACGTTCCAGCCGCTGCTCGAGTCCGAAGACACGGTCCAACTGGACAACAACGCCGTGGGCGTGACGTCGTCGCTGCCTTGGGCGCCCGAGAGTCTGGCCAACGGCTTCTTTGGAACGAACTACTTGGCAGCGCCCATCGTGGCCGATGCCGGCACGGCGACGACCGTTCGCTATCAGCCCGACCTGGAGGACGGCGAGTTCGAGGTCTACCTCTGGCTGCCGGGCGACGCCAACGGCGAGGAGTTCGGCCAGGCCGTCTCGGTGCGCGTGCGCGAAGGGGCGACCAATTACGATTTCACGGTTGACCAATCGCTGAATCGGGGCTGGGTGCGCGTGGGTTCCCGCCGCTTCCAGCACACGGCGGACGATCCCGTCGAAGTCTGGATCTACAACCACTCGACGAGCCCGTCCGACGTGGGCAAGAAGGCGTATGCCGACGCCGTCCGGTTCGTGGGCGCGGCCAACTTGGGCATCAACTCGACGCCCGTTCAGACCAAGGCCCAGGTTCGGCTTCCCGGCGGCAGCGTCGAAGAACGGGACGTGGTGATCGTGGCCGCCGAGAACGGCCGCATCTACTGCCTGGACGCGTACGGCAACGGCGACGGCACGACCAACATCTACTGGACGTACCCCAGCACGCCCGATCCGGACGACACAGCTTGGAGCGACCCCAACCATGTGACCGGTCTGGATGGCGTTGACGGCATCGCCACCATGCCCAACGGGTTCAACGTGAGTTCGGCCCTGGTTCAGCGCATTGACGGGCAGGACTACCTCTTCATCGCCTCGACCAACGGCCGCATCTACTGCATCGACATGCTGGGCCGAGGCGACATGGACTTCGACCGACGACGCCCCGGCACGACCACCCGCGTCTGGTCTTATCCCAACGACTATCCGGCGGCGGCGCAGACGTCCGCTCTCGGCGCGTTCACGGGGTCGCTCGTTTACGAGAACACGGCTCAAGGTCCCACGATCTTCGCGGCCACCGAGCAAGGACGGCTTTACGCCCTGGATGCTCGGGGAACCGCAAGCCGCACCACAACGACGCGCTGGACATACCCGGCGATGAACCAGCCGACGCTGGGCGCGATCCGGATGACGCCGCTGGTCGAGTTCGGCAACGTCTATTTCGGCACCGACCGATTCCTTTCCGCGCTGGACACCGACGGCGTGCCCAAGGGCCGCTTCTACGCCCTGAACATGAACACGGGTGCGTTGCAGTGGACGTTTGCGGGCCTGCCCGGCCGCATCACGGACGACTGGGGCTATTCCGGTCCGACCTCGGCCACCAGCGTCTTGCTCAACGAAGGCGGCATGGGGGACACCGTGTTCGCTCTGAACAGCAACCGGGTGCTGTACGCCATGTCCGCTCAAGGGACGGGCGGCGCCCCGACAGTCTATTGGTCCACGGACGAGCTTGACTCGCCCGCGCTCGGAAGCCTCACGTTCAGCAAGATGGACGTGTTCGACAACAGCGGCACGGGGTCGCGGCACCTCGGCGCACCCGTGGTGCTGGTGCCGACGTCCGATGGCCGCTTCGTGGCGTTGTTTGCCCGGACTTCGATGCTCAACCGATTTGGCACCCGCCGCGCCTGGGAGTACATCAGCGCGAGCGACGTGGTCGAATCCTCGATGGCCCAGGGCAACTCCTGGCTCTATGGAGCCGACTTTGCGGGCAACCTCTACGCGTGGAACAACGACATCGGCCTGGTGCCCGACCTCGAGGGCGAAGAAGTGCCCGGCGAAGAGTCGGTGGTCGAAAACGACCCCATTGGCGACGACTTCCGCGACGCCAAGATCAAGTTCGTCACCCGAGACGCCTACAACCAGCTTCGGCAAGCCACGGCGGATTACACGTTGGCGACCGACGCCGCCAACCAGGTTCCCAGCGGCGTGTTCGAGTGGGGCCAGACGCTCTACATCCTGGTGTACGACTTCCCGTACCGCACGCTCGACGTCAACAACAACCCGGTTCCGCCTCCTGCGGTGAACTTTTCGTTCAGCGTGGACGGCCGCTCGAACCGCAACTTGACGGTCGAGAGCCGCCAGTTCGCGACGTCCGCCCCATCCGAGCGCGAGGGCTACGCTATCCTGAGCTTCACGATTCAAGGCGGCGGCGTGCACGCGCTGCCCCCGGGAGACGGCACGGTCTCGTTCTCGATCAGCACGTCTTCGGTCAGCCAGAACGGCAACCGCCAGAACATCGTGATGAGCCAGAACGACGCGCGGATTCCGTTCCAAGTGGCGAACCCGATCGCGTTGGTCATGCGGCGCAATCCCGACAACTCGGTGGACCCCGACCGTTCGATCGGCGCGACCACCAACGCGGCCGATCCCGGGAACTTGGTCAACGGCTCGCCGAACCTCGACGGTACTCCGGCGAACGAGGGGCTGCTGACCGCAACGGTCGGCGTCGCCTTCCACGGCCAATCCGGCAACGCGCAGTTCGAAGTCATCGACCGCAGCCTCATGACGCTTCTGCGCGGACCGGGCCGTGGTTTGGACAACGTGCGCGTCGCCAGGGCCGGACTCGAATGGGCCAATGGCCGCATGGCAGTGGTCAAGCCCGTTGGCGGAGCCTATCCGCTGTTCGAGGACTACCCCGACAACTTCCCGAACACCAGTCTCGATTACCCGAACATCACGGCCAGCCAAGTCAAGGTCACCAAGGACCTTCAGGGCCGCGCCGAGAACCCCGTGTACGGCCCCGTGACGCTCAACCCGCCCACGGGTGTGGATGCTTCGAACCCGACGACGCGCTTGCTCACGCCGACGATTTTCGACGTGGAGATCAGCGTGCCCAAGTACCAGCCCGCGAACGCCAGCGTCGGTCCCGATTCCGCCGGTGCCCAGGTGCCTTACGGCTACCGAGGGGGCTTGGTGGTGTTTGTGGACACCAACGGCAACGGCGACCTCGAGCGCGGCGGACGAGGGCGCGAGGCCTTCCGCGAACTCTGGACGTCGGCGAACGTGGCCGTGGACGAGAAGTTCCGCGTCGGCACGCCTACCGTTGATCTGGGCTCGCTGTCGCAAGGCTCTGGCTACACACCCATCGGCCCCTTCGAGTCGGCTTCCGAGCTCAACCCCTGGGGCGGCCCGCTTGTGCCCATGTTCAAGGAATTCACGGTCTTCAACGAAGGCAACGTGAACCTGCTGGACCTGCGTCTGGCCAAGGCGACCAACGTCGGCAACGCCTATGAACCGTGGCGCGTCTTCGCCCCGGGCAACGACCCGGCGGCCTGGATCGACAGCCGATTCGACGTGTTCAGCGACTTGGACGACCGATTCGCCCCCGTAAAGCGCGTGTTGCTCCAGAAGCCCCGAGTGGGCGATGGCGGCCCGACGTCGCTGTCGGTGAATCCGATTCGCCGCGCCAACCCGTTGATCGGAGCCGTTCAGGGGCCGCTGTTCCCCGAGGCGCAGTTCCGCGTCGGCCCGCCGGTGGTCTCCGCAAGCATTCCGGTCGGCTTCCCGATCGGCTCGTACGAGCAGACCATGCGGGTCATCGAGGACACCAACCAGGACTCCTCGCTCGATCTGAACGTGGGTGGCGAGGCCACCGAGGCGTATTCCGATCCCGGCTTCACGCTGAAGTTCGGCGTGCGCGAGACGCGGATCACGTCCGGCTTCTCGCAGTTCGGTGGCGCGATGGTGGACTCGGGTAGCGGCAATGCGCCGTTCCGGTTCGCCAACGACCAGCCCAGCGGCGCTCGCGACTCGTTCGGCAACCTCGTCATGGCGTTCTCTTCGACCAGACCGGCCTGGGACGCCGCTCCGCCCGTGGGCTATCAGCCCGAGGACGCGTGGCGGGTGTACGTCGGCACGATCGGCGGCGTCGCGCCGGCCAGCGTGCCCTACTTGAGCCCGCTGCGTGACTTCAACTTCTTCACGCCCGGGGCCAAGACCCGCTGGTTCCGATACGCGATCGGCCCGTTGCCCGCGGTGCCGGCCCAGACCCTCTTCGAGGGAGCGGGCCAAACGCTGGTCGCAGGAACCGCACGCTTCGGCGCGGCGGCTTTGCCTTCGAACGGGTTCTGGAATCCGGGCCTGACCATGCGCAACGACGCTTTTCTGGCGTACATCGGCTCGGCGCAAGTGGAAACGGCGAACGGCCGCATCGGCAAGACGTTGCTCTTGGTCAACCGCATCCGTACGGCGGCTCTCGGCGCAGCCGAGTTGTTCTGGAACAACGGCATCGCCAACGTGCCGGCCGTGGCCGAACTCGACCCGTCGTATGTCTACGGACGCCCGTCCGTGGCCCAGATCGGCAATATCGGCCTCATCATGGTCACGCAGCGCGGCGCGGCAGGCTCGGCTCTCCTCGTCTTGCCGCTGATTGACGATGGCAGCACAGGGTCTCACTTCGGCGATCCGATCGTGGTCGGCTTGGGCGATGCGTTCGAAGCCATCGGCTCCGCCAGCATGGTCGCGCGGACCAGCGCCGCAGGCGAGGTGTTCGAGGTCGCGTTCGACGCCAAGGTGCGCGGCGCCAGCCACTCGGGCGTTTTCTTCGCCCGGTTCCAAATCTCGAACGGTCAAGCCGTTCTCTCGTCGCTCGAAGCCCGAACGCGCGAGCGCGTGGCGACGATGAGCGACGGTCGGTACCAGGCGTCCGGCTTGCTGTGGACGACCGCGCCGGTCGAACTCGGCGTCGTGTCGGCGGCGGGCAACTACTCGAACCTCGAGCGCCCAGGCACGCGCCAAACCGACTCGCAGACGGGCACGATCTCGTTCGACACGATCTTGGGAGGCAAGGCGTTCCTCGACCCCGTGCGCGGCACGATCCGGTTCTCCGGAACGGGCTTGCCCACGACGGCGACGCTGGTGCTGAGCTACACCCCACGGCTCGTGCGCACGAACTCGGACACGTCGGCCAACTACAACGGCCCGTCCATGATCTTCGATCCTCGCTTGGTGGCGGACCTCGACTACTGGGCGCGCCCGAGCGGTGCCCCCGCCCAGCCCGGCGACGCGATCCGTGCGGATCGGTATTGGCTCTCGTACACGCGGAGCGGCGCCTCGGCCACCGAGGCCACGCGCTCGTACCTGCGGTCCATGCGGTACGGCGTTCAGCTGCCCACGCCGATCCTGACTCGGCCCGACGGCTCCGTGGCCGCGCTCACGGTCTCGGGCAACACGGGCTTCTTCCAGGTCGATCCGGTTCGGGGACGGGTGTACTTCACGTCGCAGGACGAGGCGCGCACCGTGACGATCGCCTACACCGGCGTGAACGCGGCGGGCGAAGCGGTGAACGTCGGTTCAGCCGTCTATCCGGTGGTGTTGCGGACCGAGCGCGACGAGGCCCCGGTGCCCATCGACGAGGCGTACAACGAATCCCAGATGCATCTTGCACTCGACGCGTTCGACCCGGCGGCGATAGCCGACCGACGGCCCGGCGTGATCTGGATGTTCTGGCGGAGCAACCGGTTCGGCGTTTCGGACCTGTTCTTCCAGACGATCGCACCGAAACTCTCGCCGACGCCGGCGGGGCGGTCGTGACCGTAGGACGAGAGTTGCCGTCCAATACATCGAGGCGTTCGTGTCTGAACGCCTCGAAGCGCATGGCCGACGAGGAGCGTCGGGCATCGGTGAACGAGTTTTGGTTGACACCCCGGTACCAAGGGGTGTAAGATAGGCGTCGGCCAGGGTAGCGGAAACGGAACATGGCGAAAAAGCTGGGCAGCGTCATTGGCGTAGACATCGGAAGTCAGCAGATCAAGGTCGCCGAGATCAAGATGCAGGGCAAGCAACCTGCGATCACGGCGCTCGGGGTCGCTCCAACACCGGTGGGCGCCGTCGATCATACGGGAATCTTCAACGCGGATGCGGTGGGTCAGGCGATCAAGCAGGCCATCAAAAACGCGGGTGCAAGTCTCCCTCAAATCGTCGTGTCTCTCGTGGGGCAATCTTCGGTTTTGGTGCGGACGCTCGAGGTGCCCGCGAACACCGAAGAAGAACTGCGTGAGCAGATGCAGTGGGAGATCAACCGCAACATCCCGTTCACAGAGAGCAGCATCGTCAGCGATTACCGGCCCATCCCCAACGGAGCGCACAACGGCAACATGACCGTGGTCATGGCCATCGCACCGCAATCGGCGGTGGACACGATGCTCGCTTGTGCCAAGAAGGCTGGAAAGTCCATCGGAGCGATCGACGTGGAGCCCTTGGGCATCGCCCGGGCGCTCAAGGCCAACTACGGCGACCAGTTCGCGGGCAAAACCGTCTGCGTCGTCGAGATCGGCCACAAGACCAGCTCGATCAACATCTACAAGGACGACTACCTGATGATGCCCCGCCAAGTGCTGCTGGGCGGCGAGCTGTTCACCCAGGAAATCGCCCGCGAGTACGGAACCGACGAAATCCAGGCCGAAGAGATCAAGAAGTCGAAGGTGGACCTTGCCGGGTTCAGCGCGGCGCCCGCGCCCGCTTTCGGCATGGCCGACACCACGCAGTTCACCGCCTACAACCCGTTTGCCGACGATGCGGCTCCCGCGGCCGACGTGTTCGGGGCGGCGGCCGGAGACGAGGCGGAGCCTGCGCCCGCGCCCGTCGTGGACGATTCGGATCGAGGACGCACGTACCGCGCCATGCAGAACCTGCTCGAGGAGATCGTGTCCGAAGTCCGGCGCTCGATCGACTACTACCGCAGCCGAGGCGACGAAGTGGACCAGATTCTCCTTTGCGGCGGCGGGGCCAATCTCAAGGGTCTCGCAAGCTATATGGGCGAGAGTTTGGGCATGCCCTGTGACACGTTCGATGCGGCGCGGCGTCTCAATGTTAGCGCCAAGAGGCTGCCCGCCGGATTCATGGACGAGCATCGCGCCGAATTCGCGGTGGCCATTGGAAACGGCTTGCACGCGTTGATTGACTAGAGCGAACGGATGAAACTCAACCTCCTGCCGAAAACGATTTCCCAGGCGAAGGCCGCGCGAGCAGCCATCGTGTTCTCGATCATCCTGTTTGCCTTGCTCACGGGCGGCGGTGTGATGGCCATGATCTGGTCGCAAGATCAGCTCCAAAAAGCCAAGGACGTCGTCGCCGACCTGAAGCCGAAGGCCGATCAGGTGGTGGCGAACGCCCGCATCGCGGAAACCAAGATGACGGAGAACGCCAGCCTTTTCCGCAACGTGGCCCTGGCGAACGCGATGCTGGACCACAACCGGAAGTACCCAGAGCTTTACACGAGCCTGTTGCCCTACATCCCGGCCTACTACCGGCTTCAGTCCATGAACGCTTCTCCGGCGGGCCCGGGCCAGTCTCAGGTCACCTTGGTGGGCGTGCTGAAGTCCTTCCAGCAGTACGCAGACCTGACGCTGGTGCTTCGCCGCATTCCCGACGTCATGTCGGTGTCCCGAGCCGGCTTCCAGCCTCTGGAAACGTACGTCCCCGGACTGAGCGCCGAGGATCAAATCGCGATGCCCATTCGTCCGGGCGAAGGCCGGGTCCCGCTCGATCCGATCGACCGGCTCAACTACTACATCGCCCAAGCTCAGGAACCCGGCGGCTTCGTCGGAACCGGCGGCTTCGGCACGGAAGATATGACCACCCCGCGCGGTGCCATGCCCGAGTGGTCCGTGGTGACCATGACGCTGGTGATCAACCGCGATCTGCAGACCCCAGACCCGGGCGCGACCCTCGGTAGCCCGAGCGGCAGCGTCGGAACGGCTCTCGGCACCCCTGGCGGCGCCGGGGGTGGAGCGGGCGGCGCGGCCGGTGGCCGAGGTGGCCCCATGGGTCTAGGCGGCCCTGCCGCCGGTGGTCCTCCGGCGGGCATTGGATTTGGCGGCGCGGCAGGCGGACCCCCTCCGGGTGCGCTTGGTCGAGGCGGGCCCACAGGACCCCCGGCAGGTGTCGGCGGACCCCCGGCGGGAGCGATCCCGGGCGGCGTGGGAGGCGGCAGGTAGGACGATGAAACTCACCCGACTGACCATTTTGTCCATCGGCCTGTTCCTTGGCCTCACTGCGGTCGCGTTCTTCGTGTTCCAGCACGTGCTTCCGAACATCGAAGAGACCCGCAACTACCGCGAGAACGCTCAGGCCCTCCGCGCGGAGATCAATAAGAGCGGCATGGCCAAGCAGCGTGTCGAGGACGCGGTGACGCTCATCGGCGAGAAGGCCGACGAGTGGAACGCGATTATGGCGCGGCATTCGCTGCCCGGTTCGCTCGCTGCGGGAGGCATCGATCTCGCCGTCAACGAGTATCAGCTCACGGTGGACGCGCGACGCTTCCGCAACAGCGTGCAGTCGCAACTCAACCGACAACTGAAGTACGGTGGCGTGCAAGTGATCGGCCCCGAAATCCCCATGCCGACCGACGATGCGGCCTCGGTGCTGGCCAGCTACTTCAACTACTCGTCGTTCGGGTTCCCCGCCGTTCTCTACAACCTGGGTCAGGTGACGGTGACGGGCACGTTCGACCAGATCATGACGCACGTGCGCGGTTGGAGCAACATGCCCAACTTCCTCGCAGTGGCGGACGGCCTGCAGATCAGCGGCACCTCGCCCAACATGACGGGTACGTACAATCTCACCATCGTCGGCTTCATCCAGAGCGAGCGCGTCTTCCCGCCCATCGGTGGCGGCGGAGGCGCAGCACCGGCTGCGACGGGAGCCACCACCCCCGGCGGCCCCCCAGCGGGCGTCAACGTACCGGGTGTTCCCCCCGGTCAAGTCCCCGGCCGAGGTGGCGTCGGACGCGATGAAGAGGAGTAAGAGCAGCCCAATGAGAACCCACGTTTCTGCCATCAACAAGCTGCGGAGCCTCCGGTCGTTCGCACGCATCGCCGTTGCGCCAATGGCGCTTGCTCTACTGGTTGCGGGTTGCGACCTCGGTCCCGAAGACGACGGTCAGGCGACGGTTACTCCGATCGGCGCCGAACTCACGGACTACACGCCGCCCATCAACGTGGGCAAGCCGGTCGCTCCCGATCCCGCTCTGGCGATGGATCTGCTGGCGCAGATCGAAAACACGCCCGTGCCGTCCCGAAACGATCCGTTCTCGCTTCTCGGGGTCGAAAGGAGCTACGAGGCGCAGCAGTCCTCGATGCGGCTCATGTCCGGCATGGGCTTCCGAGGCTTTACTCCCGAAGAGGAAGAAGCAACCGAGCCGATTCCGGTGAACGAGCCGCAGCCGTATCGACGTCTGGCAGGCATTCTGGTCGGCGAGACGGTGATCGGCATCCTGGAGGCCGACGACCAATCGTCCTCGATCCTCATCCGTCCGGGCATGGACATTCCCGGAACGCCTTGGAAGGTAAAGTCCATCGACATGGACAAAGCGGTGCTGATCCGCGTCGGCCAACCGAACGTCTTGCCTCAGCAGGTGACGGTTCGGTTGGAAAGCCGACCGGGCGGCGTAACCACCCCCACCGTCCCCGGACGGCCAGGCACGCCCGGTCGCCCCGGCGATGCCGGCGGCCGAAACGGCGGCGCGGGACGATTCGACGATATCTGACGTAACGAAGAAACGATCCAAACATCTGACACAACAGAGGTTGAAACACATGAAGACCCTTGTCAAACTCTGCACACTTGGCTCCCTGGCGATCAGCTTGATGGCTGTCGCTCCGAGCGCCATGGCGCAAAACGATCCGAGCAACACGCGCATTCCGTCCCTGGAACTCAACCAGGCCGACGTGCGCGACGCTCTCTCGACCCTCTTCAACAACGTGAAGGACGTTTCTTACATGGTCGCGCCCGACGTCGTCGGCGTGGTGACCGCCCGTCTGAAAGACGTCACGTTCGAGACCGCGTTGCGGAACATTCTCCAGCAGGTCAACGCCACGTACCGCGTCGAAGGCGGCGTGTACCAGATCCTGCTCAAAGAAGTCCCCAACGTGACCGGCGGCACCACGACTCCTGACCTGCCGACGACGACCACCGACAACAAGGTCACGTTGCGCATCAAGATTCGCAGCTCCGACCCGGCCTACATCATCGGTATGCTCAACGGCAGCTTCCAGCCCGGCACCCCTCCTGAGATCAGCGCGATGCAAGGCGGCGGCATGATGGGCGGCATGGGCGGCATGGGCGGCTTCGGCGGCGGCATGGGCGGCTTCGGCGGCGGCATGGGCGGCGGTTTCGGCGGCGGTATGGGCGGTCGATCCGGCGGCTTTGGCGGCGGTATGGGCGGCGGAAGAGGCGGCCGCGGATTTTAGGCTAAACTAGACACGCCGGAGACGGACGGTTTGCGGAAGACCGTCCGTCTCCCAATGTCACTGACAAACACAACAGGAAATACGAGGGTGAAGGAGCTTCGAAATATGCGATTCGGATGGAACCGGCTGGCTTTGGCGCTCGCCGTCTCAGGGATGAGTCTTTCTGCGGCGCCGGCTTTTGCGCAGACCACGGTTGAGGACCTCAGGGTCGATGTCAACCTGCGGGATGCGGAACTGCTTGCGGCTACGCGATTGCTCACCGAACTCACTGGCTTGCAGTTCGCGATCAAACCGAGCGAGCAACCGTTTCAGCGCATCAATCTGTCGCTGAAGGGTGCGCGACCGGAAGACGCGATCCGCTACGTTTGCATTGCAGCAGGCGCCTCGTTCTCGCGAGACGAGAACGGCGTGTACATCCTGTCGTGGGGCAAACTCGACGAGCAACCCGCGACCCCCAAGTTCCCCAATGTGGAAGTGCCCAAGCTGGTGCAACGCATCCACATCCTCAAGGGCGACTGCCGCGACATCTACGATCAGATCGTGTTCGGCCAGGTGCCGGACCCGATGCGCGGTTGGGACGAACTGTTCCGATACAGGCAACGCATGGAATCGCGGATGACGCCCTCCATCAAGAATCCCAGTCAGTTCGTCAACCAGCAACTTTCCCCGTTCTATCAGCCGATGCCCACCAACAACCTCCCCGCGACCAGCGGCGAGTCGGGCAACGACATTCGCCTTCCTGGTGAAGCAGCCGGTCAAGCCGAAGGATTCGGCGGCGTCGGCGGCCCCACGGGTGGACGTGGCGGCATGGGTCAGCCCGGCGGCGGCCAAGGCGGCCCCGGCGGCGGAATCGGTGGCGGTCTTCAGGGTGGCGGCAACGGTGTCCTGCAGGGCGGTACGGGACTGGTGCCCACGGGCATCGACTTCGTCTACTTCGACCCTGCAACGAACGACCTGATCGCTCGCGGCACCGAAGAGGCCATCCAGCAACTCCAGCAACTCGTCCAGCTCTTCGACCGCGCTCCGCGCCAAGTCCAAGTCAAAGTTGAGTTCATCACCACGTCGTCCTCGGTCAGCAAGTCGCTCGGTTTCGACTGGCTGTACGAGCGCGGAACGGTCTTCCTGGGCAACCGGCCCGGTTCGTTCGCACGCTCTGGCGACCCGTTCTTCCTGAACTACGCGACCGGCAACGTGACGGCTCGCGTTCGAGCCCTCCTGCAAGAAGGCTTTGGCAAGGTCGTCAACGCTCCGATGGTGCGCACGCTGAACAATCAGCCTGCGTTCGTCGGCGCTCAGACCGTGACCACGATCTTCACGAACCAGGTCGTCTCCAACACGGGCGGTCAGGTCATCGTCGTGCCCCAGATCAACCAGATCCAAATCTCGACGCAGCTGACGGTCACGCCGCGCATCAACGACGACGACACGATCACGATGTTCCTGCAGCCGCAGATCTCTGACTTTGGTCAGATTCGTCGTGGCCCAGATGGTCAGGAAGTTCCCGACCAGCTGTCGCAGTTCGTCTCCGTCGTCGCCCGCGTCAAGAACGGCGAGACGATCGCTCTCGGCGGCATCACGCGAAACCAGGACGTTGGAACGCACACGCGCTTCCCGATCCTCGGCGACCTGCCGGTCATCGGCCAGTTCTTCCGCCAGAAGACTCAGGAGAAGAACCTGACCGAGCTGTTGATCTTCGTCACTCCGGTCATCCTCTCCGAGGACGAGACCGGCGGCTAGTCGCAAGACTCGTCCGACCCGAACGGCAGGAACCCAGGGTTCCTGCCGTTTTTCCTTCAAATGGACCCTCGCCCTACGTCGGACCGCGCCTGGATCCTCATCGGCATGATGGGGGCGGGTAAGTCCGCCGTCGGACGCTCGCTCGCCGAGGTTACGGGGAGGAAGTTCGTGGACACCGATCAGTTGGTCCAGCGCCGGGTGTGTCATTCGATCCCCAACATCTTCCGCATCTACGGCGAGGAAGCGTTCCGCTCGCACGAGACAGCCGTCCTCAAGTCCCTCCGCGCCGAGCCTTCGATCGTTTCGACCGGGGGTGGGATCGTGCTACGCGAGGCCAACTGGGAGGAACTGCGCCGCCTCGGCCCGATCGCCTATCTCCGCTCGTCGCTCCCTAACCTCCTCCACAGGCTCCAGAACAGCCAGAAGAAGCGCCCCTTGCTTGAATCCGAGGACTGGGAGACGCGCGTCGAGACGATCCTCGAGGCACGGAAACCCCTCTACGAACAAGCGGATATCATTCTCGATGTGGACGACCTCGAAATCCAGGAAGCGGCCCGCGAACTGGCGACCCGATTTGCAGCATGGACATCGTAGCAACCCTGGGAACCGAGAAGACGACCATTCACCTGACGTCTGTCCAGGTCGTGCAGGACCTCCTTCCCCAGAACGCAGTCCTGGTGACCGACGAGAACGTGGCTGCGGCATGGCCCGCATTCGCCGATACCCGCAAGACCATCGTGGTTCCACCCGGAGAGGGCAGCAAGCGTATCCCCACGTTCGAGCGTGTCCTTGAGTCGCTCGCCGAAGCCGGGGCCGATCGTTCGACGCCGGTCGTGGCATGGGGAGGAGGCGTGGTGGGCGATCTGGCGGGCTTCGCGGCCGGTAGCTACATGCGAGGCGTTCCCCTCATCCAAGTGCCCACCAGCCTTCTAGCTATGGTGGACTCTTCCGTCGGAGGCAAGGTGGGAATTGACCTCGCCGCCGGGAAGAACCTGGCTGGAGCCTTCGTAGCGCCCAAGGACGTGTACGTGGCGACCGAGTTCCTCGCCACGCTGCCGGAACGCGAGTTCCGGGCCGGCATGGCCGAGGTCATCAAGTACGGCTTCATCATGGACGCCCCGTTGCTCGACACCCTTGGCGGCGACCTCCAGCCCTTGGTGGCCCGCTGCATCGCCCTCAAGGTGCGGGTGGTGGACGAAGACCCTTACGAGACCCTGGGGCGAAGGGCGATCCTCAACTTCGGTCACACGGTGGGCCATGCCATCGAGCACGCCACCGGATACGGCCCCGTGCTGCATGGGGAGGCCGTGGCGATCGGCATGGTCGTGGAGTCGCGGCTGGCCCACCTCCTCGGCCTCGCCCGCGAGGAACTGTCGAGCGAAGTCGAGCGTGTGCTGGCCCAACACGGGCTTCCGACCCGCATCCCCGAGGGACTGACTCCCGAACAACTGCTCGCAGCCATGCGGCGGGACAAGAAGGCGAAGGCCGGACGCCTGGGCTTTAGTCTCGTTTCCGAGCCTGGGAAGTGTACACTTGTCCGGAACGTCCCCGAAGAGGCGGTGCTTCGGGCATTGTCGAACTCATGAGACTTCTGAGAGACGGTGTCGCGATGATCGGTACCCTGGCTTTGTCCGTGGGGTATTTCGCCAGCCAGCGCGCGGCTCTGGATGGGCAAGCCCCTGCCTATGCGGCGGCCGTGGATGTGCCGTCCGTTCGAATGGCGGCCACCGTTCTCTTCCTCGTACTCGTCATCTTGGCCGTGGTTCGAAACAAGAACGAGGAGCAAGGAGCCTGAACCGATGGTCGGCTCGATCCTCCGCATTCGGTACGAACTGACCCAAGCGCTCGACGAGGGTCCGATCTTCACCACCTTCCTGGCGAACGATCGGCAAACGGCGCAGCAAGTGTCGGTCCGCCTGTTTCGCAGTCCCTATTCCGAAGAGCCCGCGTTCATCGAAGCCGTCCGCAAACAGGTCGAGATCGCAAAGACCGCTCAGCACCCGGGGTTGGAACGCATCTTCGAGGTGGACATCCACGACGGCCAGCCGTACTGTGTGGGCGAGGCCAGTTTGGGCACGCGTCTCGACGTGCGCATTCGAAAACTCGCCCCGTTCAGTGTCCCGCTCGCCGTTTCGACGGCGGTGGACCTGTGCGAAGCTTTGGCGTCCCTTCACCGGCTCGCCTTGGTCCATGGCGACGTAGGGGCCCACAACATCGTCATCCGCTCGGACAATGCGCTCAAGCTGCAGATGGCCTGCATCTGGGAGGCGTACTCCGAATCGGGCACGGCAGGTTCGGCGGTGCTCCGCCAGATGACCACGTACCTAGCGCCGGAAATCTGCGCGGGGCAGATGCCCAGCCGCGCATCGGACGTCTATGCCGTCGGCATCCTCATGTTCGAGATGCTCACGGGCAAGCACCCCTACGTCGGCGAGACGCCCGTGGCGACGGCGATGAAGCACGCCAGCGCTCCCGTTCCGGATGTCGGCTTGTTCAACAAGACCGTTCCACCGGCTCTCTCGGACCTGGTGCGCCGCTGCATGGCCAAGGACCCCCAAGAGCGGCCGCAAGATGCCTCCGAACTTCTGGCCGAGTTGCGGACATTCCAAGATGCCCTTCGATTCGGCAAGCCGATCGCAGCGCCACCCACCCGAACGGCCAAGGCTCGCGAGGAAGGCGTCGCCCCGCGCATGACGGCGGCCCGGCCCGAGCGGGGCCGACGCAACAAGGAACTCGATGTGAGCGACACGGGAATCCCAGGCTTTCTCAAGGGGGCCATCCTCTTCTTTGCGGCCCTCATCCTGGGCATGGTCGCCATGTTCGTGGTCTTCAACGTGAAGAAACCCGCCCAGGTCAAGGTGCCCGAACTGCGCGGCATGGGCTTGACCGAGGCCGACGAGACGTTGAAGAAGATCGGCCTGTCGTTGCGCGTGGCGCAACGCGAGACAAGCGAGGACGTCCCCCGCGACCACATCATCGACATGAACCCCAAGCCAACGCAGACGGTGTTCGAAGGGGCTCAGATCAACGTGCGGGTCAGTCGCGGTTCGCAGTACGTCGTCGTCCCGGACTTGGCCAACTACCGACTGGAGGACGCCCGCTCGCTGCTCGCCACGATGGACCTGGAACTCGACGCGCAAGTGCTCCGCAAACCGAGCGATCAGCCCGAAGGCACCATCCTGGAGCAGAACCCCGCGCCCAAGGCCCGCGTGGAACGCCTGAGCCGCATCGCCGTCGTGGTGGCCGGACGGCAGGAGACGGCGCCCCCCGACCGCAACGCCAAGTTCATGCACGCCGTCAGTTTTGACTTGGACGACTTGGAAGAATCGGTGGTCGTCCGGGTGGACCTCACCGATACGAGGCCGACGCGCACGGTCTACGAGGAGCGCCACAGCCCCGGAGACCGCGTGCGGTTCGAAGCGGAAGGCGTCGGCAGCATCGGCACCTTGACCGTCTACTACGATGGCATGTTGGTCATGACCGAGACGATCCACGCCAAGCGGGAGGAACCGTGAAGATCGAGCTCGCGCCCTCCATCCTAAGCATGGACTTTGGCCAACTGGGCGACGGTGTGCGCGAATTGGCGAGCGCCGGCGCGGATTGGATCCATCTCGACGTCATGGACGGGGTCTTCGTGCCGCCGATCACGTTCGGCGCACAGATGGCGCGGGACCTCAAGCGTCGCGCCCCCGGGGCCCGGTTCGAGGCCCACCTGATGACCGAGGCGCCAGACCACCAGTTCGATGCGTTCGTGGCTGCGGGTTGCGAGCGGATCACGTTCCAGGCCGAAGCCACGTCGCACGCCCACCGGCTGGCGCAATCGCTCCGCGACAAAGGCGTGATGGCGGGCGTTGCCATCAACCCTGGCACGCCGGCCGAGGCCGTCGAGCCTCTGCTCGATGTGGTGAATCTGGTGCTCGTGATGACCGTAAACCCCGGCTGGGGTGGTCAGAAGTTCATCGAAACCGCGCTGGACAAGGTGCGCCGCTTGCGTTCGCTCGCGCCCCAACTCGAGATCCAAGTGGATGGCGGCATCGACCCGACCACGCTGCCCTTGGCGCTCCAAGCGGGCGCAAACGTGTTCGTCGCAGGCAGCTACCTGCTGACCAAGCCGACGCTGACCGATGGCTTGGAGGACCTGAGACGGGCATGCGTCTGCGCCGGCTGAAGGTCGCGACCACGTTGCTCCTGGTGCTGGCGATCGGCGCGTTGGCCGCTTGGCCCTGGGTGTTCGCCGCGAAGCCGGCCCGCGATGCCCCCCAACGGGAACGCGAGGCCTACGGCGTCTGGGTGGTGGCCTACTTCGGAGCGATGATCGTGCTCTTTGGGGCCGCTGCGGCGGGCGGGTTGCTTGTCGTGCGCGAAACGAGGCTGGAGTTCCGCGAACGGTCGCGGGCGAACCTGGACGCGTTGATCGAAGGCCTGCGCGAAGACCACCAGAAGAAGGGTGACCAGTGACCGAAGCCCAAGCGATGGCTCGGGCGATCGCCCTGGCCGCCAAGGGGTACCCCGCGCCCAATCCGCGCGTCGGTTGCGTGCTCTTGAGAAATGGCGAAGTGGTCGGCGAGGGATGGCATGCCTTTGCAGGCGGCCCCCACGCCGAAGCGATGGCCCTGCAGCGGGCCGGAGACCGGGCCACGGGCGCGACGGCGCTCGTCACGCTGGAGCCCTGCAACCACACCGGACGAACGCCCCCGTGCTCGCAATCGCTGATCGCCGCAGGCGTGCGCCGCGTGGTGGCCGCTGTGCGCGACCCCAACCCCAAGGCTGCGGGCGGGCTGGAGGCGCTGCGCGAGGCGGGCGTCGAGGTCGAATTCGGGTTGGGGGCCGAGGGCGCGGAGCGGGTGAACTCCGCGTGGCTGACCGCGATGCGCCGCCGCCGGCCCTACGTGTGCCTGAAGGCGGCGTGCAGTCTGGATGGGCGCATTGCGTTGCCATCGGGCGAGAGCCGGTGGATCACGGGGCCGGCGGCCCGGCGCGAGGGACACCGGCTGCGCGCCGAGATGGGAGCGGTGCTGGTCGGTCGGCGCACGGTGGAACTCGACGACCCCCTGTTGACCGTTCGCCTTGGGCCGAGGAGCCAGGTGGTCAACCAGCCGTTGCGTGTCGTCTTGGACCCCTCGGCGCGGCTGGCCGCGACCCATCGGCTGTTCGGCGACGGCTTGCCGACGGTGCGCTTCGTTGCCACAGGCCGGGCGGAGCGGGAAGGCGATGCGGAACTGGATGCCCCCGAGGGGCGCTTCGATCCCCTTGCGGTGTTAGACGAGCTGTTCGCACAAGGCGTGACGGGGCTGCTGGTCGAAGGGGGAGGGCACACGCATGCCGCCTTCCTCCCGCTCGCCGACCGCTTGGAACTGTTTGTGGGGAACGTGGCGCTCGGTGCCGGCCCGGCTTGGTTGGAAGGCCAAATGGCACCAGATCTCGCCGATTGCCCGCGCTTCTCGCTCCGGCGGGCGAGACGCCTCGGCCCCGACCTCCGCCTCAGCTACGCTCGGGAAGCGAGCGCAGGATGAAGCCCTCGGCCAGCGCCGCCAGTTCGCTGGCCACGCCTTCGACAGCCGCCTCGAACAAGACCTTGCCCTTGCCTGCCGTGGCAAGCGTCGCGTAGCCGTACGACCCCTCCTCGGTCTCTTCGTCGAAGTGCAGCACCAGACCCCGGATGGGCGGGTCGGGTTCCATGCCGTCGTCGCGCAGACGGTCCGTCCGAACGAGTTCGGGGCGCAGGTGCAGGATCATGCTGGCCTCGGCTTCGCACGCGTGGCGGATGCCCTTGATCGGCCCTTCCAGCACGGCATACGCGTCCGGCGGCACGAACGCGAAGTAGCCCGAGTGCCCCAGCGTGAGTTCGGGGTACTTGGCCTTGAGGTTGCGCAACACCATCGAATTGGCGTCCGTGTTCCCACCGTGCCCGTTCAGTACGTAGAACCGGTGGAATCCGTGCGGGATCAGCGACTCGATCACGGCGTCGATCGCGCCCATGTAGGCCTCGAACGAGTTGGACAGCGTGCCCGGGAACGCCAGGTGGTGCGTGGACGCGCCCAGCCACAGCGTCGGGGTGAGCAGAACCTCTTCAGAGAGCCGCGCCTCGACGGCCTCGGCCACTGCGGTCGCGAGGATCGAATCGGTGAACAGGGGCAGGTGCGGGCCGTGCTGTTCAAGCGAGCCGGTCGGGATGAGGACGACCATGTCGCGCGAGAGGTCGCGCACGTCGGGCCAAGCGAGGTCGCGCAGGTGCATGGCTCATTCTAGCGGGTCATCATCGTGCCAATGCCCGCATCGGTGAAGACTTCGATGAGCAACGCGTTGGCCGTCTTGCCGTTGAGCAGGTGCACGCCGCCCACTCCGTCGTCCAGAGCTTCAAGAGCGGCCTCGAGTTTGGGGATCATGCCGTCGCTCGCCTTGCCGTTGGCGATGAGCTGACGGGCTTGCGCCGCCGAGAGCCGCGTGATGAGCGAAGAGAGGTCGTTGCGGTCGCTCAGAACCCCGTCGGTGTCGAGCATCAGCACGAGTTTGGTGGCATGGAGAGCCCCCGCGATGGCCGAAGCGGCGGCGTCGGCGTTTACGTTCATCGCGTTGCCCTCGGCGTCGGTGCCCACCGAGCAGACGACGGGCACGAACCCGCCGTCGAGGAGCGTGCCCAAGATGCCGGGGTTGACCTGCACCACCGAGCCGACGCGCCCGAGTTCCTCCGAGACGGGCTCGGCGACGAGCAGGTTGCCATCGCGTCCGCTCACGCCAACGGCTTGCCCGCCCGCCTGTTGGATTTCGCTGACGAGCGACTTGTTCGCCCGTCCAAGGGCCATCTCGACGACCTCCATCGTGGCGTCGTCGGTGACGCGCAAGCCACCCACGGTCTGCTTGGGGATGCCCAGTTTCTGGAGCCACTTGTCGATCTCCGGCCCGCCTCCGTGGACGAGGATGGGCTTGATGCCGACGAGTTGGAGCATCAGCACGTTGCGCGTGAGCGTGCGCAAGTGGCGCGGGTCGCGCATGGCGCTGCCTCCGTACTTGATGACGAATGTCGCGCCCTGGAACTTCTGGATGTAGGGCAGGGCCTGGTTGAGGATTTCGCCTTGAAACGTGGCGTCGGGCATCGGCACGTCCGTTTCTACCTGATCGGAAGCGAGGTGAAGGTATGCAGGCAGTGTGTGAGGTTTGGGGACACGGTTTGGGCGGGGACCTCGTCCAGGTCGGGCGTATCCGAATCGCGATCCGTGAACCTTGACCTTACATTGGCGTCTAATCTTGACAAATGGGTTGAAATGGTCATACAATGAGGGCAAGAACAGCCCATAATGTAAAGGAACGATATGGCACTCACTCAAGAACAGCTAGGTCAACGGTTGCAGGACGCTCGAAAGAGCGTTGCCCTCACTCAGCAAGAAGTCGCTGAAGACCTTGGCCTGTCCCGTGAGTCGCTTGCCCAGATCGAAGCGGGCTCTCGCAGCGTGAACTCGCTAGAGATCGTCCGCCTGGCCAGGCTCTATGGCCGCTCGCTCTCCTCGATCCTGCTCGAAGAGAACGCCCAGGAAGAGGAGCCCCTCACCGCTTTGTTCCGGATGCAGGACGCCCTTGCCGAGTCTCCGGGGCTCCGAGCCAAGCTCGTCGAGTTCTCGAACATCTTCCAAGAAGCCCGCACCATCGAGCGGTTGATCGGCGACGAGCCGAGGCAGCTTCCGCCGGACTACGGCATTCGGGATCCCCGCAACAACTTCGAGGCATACGAGCAGGGGCAAGAGTTGGCCAAACAGGAGCGACAGCGGCTCGGGCTCGGCTATGGCCCGATTCCCGACGTCGCCGAAGTGATCTCGATGCAAGGCATCTGGGCCGTATCGGCAGAAATGCCCGACAACGTCTCTGGAATCTGCCTTCGCCATTCGGCCATCGGGGCCGCGGTCATTGTGAACCAGACCCACAGCCGGAGCAGGCGCAGGTTCTCCTATGCCCACGAGTACGCTCATGTTTTGGCCGACCGCAAGACCCGCATCGCTTCGGTCAGCAGTTCGATCAACTCCAAGGAGTTGATCGAACGTCGGGCCAACAGCTTCGCAAGCGAGTTCCTCATGCCGTCGCGCGGGGTCATCGACCTGCTCGACCGCATCGACAAGGGCGGGCCGAGCCGCGAGACCATCTGGCTCTTCGACCCGGCCACCGAGCTCGGCGAGCCGATTGAAAAGCGGAACGCACCAGGTTCCCAAGAGATCGCGTTTCACGACGTCGCATTCATCGCCGACTGGTTCCAGGTCAGCTACGAAGCCGCCGCCTATCGGCTCAGCGACCTTGGGAAGGTCAACCGGGACAAGCTCCAAGTTCTCCTCGCCCAGAAGGAGGAAGGCCGGAACCTCATCGAACACCGGGCGGAAGAGCAACCGTTCCTCAACACTTATGTCCGGTGGCTGGCCCGAGAGGCTTACCGAAGGGAAGCGATCTCAGGCGGACGCTTCCGAGATTTTGTCGCCCTCGCCGGACTCGACCCCGACGACGAGTTCGAACAAGTGAGGGAGCACTTCGACGACTAAATGGAGGGATCGCTTCTCATCGCGGACGCTTCCACACTCCTCAACTTCTTGAGGGTGCGGCGATTCGACTTGATGCAGGGGCTCGGCTACCGGATCCGGATTGTGGACGCCGTCTTTGAGGAGATTCAGTCCGAACGAGAGCACCTCGAAGAACTGGTCAATGACGGCCGCATCAAGACGCTGACCTTGGAAGGGAAGGCGATCACAGACACCGTCGCCACCCTCCTCGGCCTTGGACTCGGAAGCGGCGAGTCGTTCTCCTTCGCCGCGGCCATCGAGTTCGAGGGAGCCGTCGCCATCGACGACCGAAGGGCAGTGAAGCGAGTCCAAACCGTGCGTCCGAACCTCAAGATCCTGACCACTCAGGATATCGTCGTGTCTGGAATCCGCTCCAGAATCATCAGCTTGGAGGAGGCCGACCTCTTGAAGGCCGACTGGGCTGAGAACCACCGATTTCGTCTCAAGTGCGACTCCTTTGCGAGCCTGATTCAACCATGACACAGAGACCCCGGCGCGTCTGGTCTCCGGGTGGATGGCCTTCCCCAGCCCATTCGGTGAACCGTGGGACGCATCTCCCGGGGCTGGAACTCGTTAATAGGCGAAGGTTCGCGACGGTGGGCGACCCTCCGGGCCCACCCGCCGGTTGACATCTCCGCCCAGCAACGCCTGGGAACTGTGAACGCGGGCATCAAGGGCACCTCCGCCTTCCATCTTCCCGAAGTCTGGGGGGACGTGAATGTGAATCGTGAATCGTGAATCGTGAACCCAACCTTCGTATTTTATCTTCCGTTTTCCGAACGTTGGGGGATGTGAATGTGAATCGTGAATCGTGAACGTGCGAAGAACCTGCCGACCACTTGCCGACGCCCGTGGGGGTGATGTGAATGTGAATCGTGAATCGTGAACGTGCAAACAACCTGCCGATCACCTGCCGACGCCCGTGGGGGGATGTGAATCGTGAATCGTGAACGTGCAAACAACCTGTCGACCACCTGCCGGCGCCCGTGGGGGGAATGTGAATGTGAATCGTGAATCGTGAACGTGCAAACAACCTGTCGACCACCTGCCGACGTCGTGCGCTAGAATGGTAAGTGCCATGAGGAAGCTCGCGGGAGTTCTGGTCGTTGCGGCGCTGCTTGCGCTCGCGTGGTTCGGTGTGCGTCGGGGGGTCAATCATCACGCCTGGAACGCCGCCGCCGATTACGAAGCCGCCCAGCGCGCGGCGAAGGAGGCGGGACTCGAACTCGACTTCAAGAGGGCCCTACCCACCGCTCCCCCGGAGCAGAACGCCGGACCCGACTATCGCGCCTTCGTGGCGTGGGCCAGGAGCGCCGACAAGGCCGAGCGGGAAGCCTATGGCATCGCCGCCAGCGGCCGAGTCGGCTCGCGGCTGGTCAGTGACACCGAGGCATCCCAAGCCATCGCAGCCATCCGCCCGGCGCTCGAGATTGCTGAACGCGCGTTGACCAAGCCGAAGTGCGCCTTCGAGCGAGACTGGTCGGATCCGGTCGGCACCCTGCTTCCCGAGTACGCCGACATGAAGCAGTTAGCCAAGATCATGGCCTCGGAGGCGCGATTGCACGCCAAGGCCGGCCGGCGCGAGGCGACCCTGCGTGCCCTGACGGGTATCCGGCGCGTATCGGAGCATGCCGACGACGAACCCATCCTCATCGCCACGCTCGTGTCGGTGGCGATCCGAGCCATCGCCGACCACACGCTGCTCGAAGTGGTCGAAGCGCAGCCGCAGTGGGCCGGAGATCCGGCGTTCGTCGCGCTGACCGAGGCGACGCCGCGCGACCTGCGAGCCGGTCTTCCCGGCGAGGTCGCTTTCGCGCAGAGCGTGGACTTTGGCGATGCGCAACTGATGCGGCACTTCACTTCGGAGGGCCAGCCGCAAGAGGGCGAAACCCCCATGCCCAAGCTGGACGACTTCACCTACCGGCTGGTGGACCGGGACGCCTTGCGCAAGGGTGTCACGGCCAGGCTGCTCCGCTTCTACACAGACTTCTACGTCGCCGCCGACCCCAAGCACGACCTGCCCACCCGATTCAAAGCGATCCGCGACTTGGAGACGCAACTGCAGGCTCAGGCGAAGAAGGAAGGCTTGGTCGGCAAGCGCGTCGAGCTCTTTGCTCCCATCATGGCGGGCTGGGTTCAATCGGTGGGGCGCGAACAGGCGCGAACAGCCATGATGCCCGCGATCCTCGAGATCGTCGCCAAGATGGGGCCGCGTCCGAAGTTCGATGCTCGCCCGCCGACCATGCCCATCGACCCTTGGACCGGCATGCCCTGCCTGTTCGAGGCGACGGCTGGCGAAGGCTTCCGCTTCCGCTCGTTCGGCGCGAACGGGGTGGACGACATGGGACAAGGCGACGACGTCGAGGTCTCGTTCCCAACGTCGTTCAAGCGACCAAAACAGCCGATGAGCGATTCGCCCACAGCCTAGTACAATCCCATTCATGAACGCGACCGTCCTCGGCGCCGGCAGTTGGGGCACGGCGCTCGCCATTCTCCTTGCCCGCAACGGCATCGAGGTCGCGCTTGTAGGTCGGGACGAGGACGAGATGCGCTCCATGGCGGCTTCGCGGGAGAACATCCGGTACCTGCCGGGGTTTGCCATTCCGCAGAACGTCCGCTACTGCGCGTTGAGCGAGGTCCCCGAGCAAGCCGACCTGTGGGTCGTCGCCGTGCCTGCTGGTGCCGTTCGGGCGATGCTCCCCCATGTGCGGGGCGAATCCTCGCTCGTCGCCTTGGCCAGCAAGGGCATTGACCCCACCCAAGCCCTGCTCATGCACGAGTTGCTCGCCACGCACCCGACGACGAAAGGCGCCCGAGTCGCCGCGCTCAGCGGGCCGAATCTGGCCGTCGAAATCGTGCGCGGCATCCCCACCGCCGCCGTTGCCGCGTCCCCGGATCTGGAGGTCGCCGACCGCGTCCGCGCAGCGTTCTCCGGTCCCACCTTCCGCGTGTACGTCTCACGCGATCTGGTCGGGGTCGAACTGGCCGGTGCGCTCAAGAACGTGCTCGCCATCGCGGCGGGCGTCTCGGACGGGTTGGGTTTTGGCGACAACTCGAAGGGTGCGCTGCTCGCTCGGGGTCTTTACGAGATGACCAAACTCGGGCTCGCAATGGGCGCGAAACTGGAGACCTTCATGGGCATCGCGGGCGTGGGAGACCTGTTCGCGACAGCCAACAGCCGCCTCAGCCGCAACTACCGCGTCGGCTACGCGTTGGGCCAAGGGCAGTCGCTGCACAACGCACTCGACGAAGTCGGACAGGTGGCCGAAGGCGTGGCGACCAGCGAGTGCGTCGGCGTGCTGGCCCGAAGGCACGGCGTGGAGATGCCCGTGTTCGAAGCGATCGAGTTGGTCATCCGCGGGCGCATCCGCCCGCTCGAAGGCGTTTCGCGCCTGATGGAGCGTTTGCCGAAGGAAGAGGCGATTCTGGTGGGCCCGGAGTCCCATCTAGAGCACCGCCTGGATGTGTCATAGTCACTCGCGATATGCGAATGGTTCTGCTCTAAGTCGGCCTTACTCCTCCGACCGCGCCCCCACCTTCCGGCCGAATCAACCGGGGCGTCGTCCACGACCGACCCAAGAACCGTTCTCTTATGCTTGCCACCGATATCCTGCGCCATCGCGGCTTCAAGAACCTCTGGCTGGGCCAACTCATCTCCCAGATCGGGGACTCGCTGTACTTCGTGGTCTTCATGTTCATGGTCAAGAAGATCACGGGCAACGACGCAATGGTCGGCTTGGTCGGCGCGTGCGAGACCTTGCCCTACGTCCTGTTCGGCCCCTCGGCGGGCGTGCTTGCGGACAAGTTCGACCGCAAGCGCATCATGTGGCTCTCGGACATCGCCAGCGGGACGTTCCTGCTGAGTCTTGGTGCGCTGGTGTTCCTAGCGCCGACCACGCCGGTTTGGCTGCTGGCTTCGACCGCCTTCGTGATGTCCACGCTCCGCGCCGTGTTCCTCCCGGCCAAGAGTGCGGCGATTCCGGCGCTCGTCCCGCCTAGCGAACTGCTCAAGGCCAATTCGTTCAGCACGGCTACGCAGAACATGGTGCCCATCATTGGGCTCGGCCTGAGCGCCGGCGTCCTGAGCCTGCTGTACAACCTCGACCCCAAGTTGTTCTTTGCCGTGACCATCTCGCTCAACTCGCTGACGTTCTTCGGGTCGGCGATCTTCGTGGCGAAGCTCCCGACACTCCTGCCGCAACGCGACGAGGAGCACAAGGTGAGCGGCTGGCGCGAGTTCCGCGAGGGCATCAAGTACATCCTGAGCCGGGCCGAACTCAAGGCGCTCATGGGGCTGAGCCTGGCGCTCAACCTGATGATCTCGCCGTTCTTCGTGATCTATCTCGCCGCCAACGACAAGTGGTTCGGCGGACGCCCGGAAACGGTGGCGATTCTGGAACTGACGTTCTTCGTCGGCATGGTGTTCGCGTCGTTTTGGGTGGCCTCGCTCAACGTGCGGCGCGTTGGCATCGGCTACATCGTGGGCCTCGCCGTCTGCGGCGCGACGGTCATGCCGTTCGCGTTGGGGCCGGAGGTGGGTCCGTTCCTTTCGCGCATGGCCGACTCGATGGGCTGGGAAGGGACCTCCGAGTGGGCGCTCAAGCAGACCATGGTGCTGGGCATCGTGTTTGTGGGGTTGCTCAACTTCGCGGCGGGTCTGTCCGTTCCGTTCGCCCAGATCCCGACCAACACGTTTATCCAGGTGACGACGCCGGATGCGTTGCGCGGGCGCGTAAACAGCGTGCTGGTCACCATGTCCATCGGCGTGATGCCGATCGGTTATGGCTTGGGTGGCGTGTTGTTAGAGAAGCTCGGGGTCGTGGCGATGTTCTTGATCATGGGCGGGGGCATGATGGTGGTCGCGTTGACGGGTCTGCTGATCCGCCCGTTCCGTTTGGCGACGATCCCGGCGAATCTAGACGGCAGCGAGCCGCTGCCGGAGCCGCCAGTAGGCGCGCTGCCGCAGGAAGCGGCGGTGTGACTAGGCCCCATCAGGTGTACATTGTGCGCACAGGAGGCGTATAATGACCACATGGCCACGACCAAGGAAACGACCAAAGGCGATCGGCTCTACATCCGGGCCTCATCCACCGAGAAGGCCAAATTGGAGCGGGCGGCCAAGGCTCTGCATACGACGCGAAGCCGCTTCGTGCTCCAACAGGCGCTCGACGCTGCAGACCGGGTGTTGGCTGAGCAGACGCGCTTCGTCTTGGATGAAGACGCCTGGAAGGCCTTCTGCGAGCGGCTGGATGCTCCCACTCGCGACTTGCCCAACGTGCGCTCCCTAGCTGACGAGCCAAGTCCTTTCCATGAGCGATGAAGCGCCCCTTGTCGGGCCGGAGTTGCTTGACGCCAGCCATGCCGTAGACGGGTTCGATTGCGGCAAGCCGCCGCTCGACGACTTCCTGAAGCGGTTCGCTCTCGCGAACCAGCGCGGCGGTGGAAGCCGCACCTACGTTGTCAGTCGCAACAATCGGGTGGTGGGTTACTACAGTCTCGCACCCGGCAGCGTGGAGCCAAGCTCGGTCCCAGAGCGGGTCTTGCGCGGGCAACCCAAACACCCGGTTCCCGTTGTGTTGTTGGCGCGCTTGGCCCTAGACCAATCCGAGCAGGGCAAGGGTTTGGGCAAACACCTCTTGCTCGACGCCTTTCGCCGGGCAATCGCGGGAGCAGAGGTGATCGGGGGCAGGGCGTTGCTCATCCATGCGAAGGATGACGAGGCGAGGCGCTTCTACCTAAGGTACGATGCCGAGCCGTCACCAACCGACCCGATGCACCTGTACATCCTCATGAAGGACCTGCGCAGAGCGCTCGGTTGAGTCAGATCGGACTCGCTCGAATGTACGGAGAAGCGAGCGGGCCGCTTCCCAAGAAGCAACTCACTCGAACAAGCTCGCCGCGAACTCGGCGGGCTTGAAGTCGCGCAGGTCTTCCACCTTTTCGCCCACGCCGATTAGCTTGATCGGCACCTTGAACCGGTCGTAGACCCCGATCAAGGCGCCGCCGCGCGCAGTCCCGTCCAACTTGGTCAGCACCAAGCCCGTCACCCCTGCCGTCTTGATGAACTCCTCGGCTTGGCGGATGGCGTTCTGCCCCGTGTTGGCATCGAGCACCAGCAACACCTCGTCCGGCGCGCGTCCAAGCGCCTTCTCGGCCACCTTGGAGACTTTGGAGAGTTCTTGCATCAGGTTGCCCTTGCTGTGTTGGCGACCCGCGGTGTCGGCCAAGACGAACTCGACGCCGCGCGCCTTGGCCGCCTGGATCGCGTCGAACAACACGGCCGCGCTGTCCGCTCCCGGTTGGCTGCGCACGATGTCCACGCCCGTGCGCTGCGCCCATATCTCCAACTGTTCGATGGCCGCCGCGCGAAACGTGTCGCCTGCTGCGACCAACACCGAGTAACCCTTGCGCTTGAGCAAGTGCGCGACTTTGGCGATGGTGGTCGTCTTGCCCACGCCGTTCACGCCGACGAAGAGATACACGGTCGGGTCTTCGTCCGAGACGCTCAGCCCGGCGGGACCATCCTGCCGGAACCGGTCGGCGATGGCCTTTTCAAGGCGCGCCTTGATGCCCGCTCCATCGGTGATCTTCTCCTCGCGGACGGCTTGCCTGAGTTCCTCGAGGATCTCGCCCGCGGTCTGGATGTGCGTGTCGGCCTGAAGCAGGGCTTCTTCGAGTTCGTCGTAGAACTCGTCGTCGATCACGCCGCGCCCGAGCAGTCGGTCCACGTGTTGCATCAGGCGCTTGAACATGGTCTTCAGGGTAGACCGTGGCGTGTGGCAAGGTCAAGGAGCTTGGGGCCAGAAACTTGACAATTGGGGAAGGAATCCGGCGCTTCCGTGCCGAACGTGCATGGTCATGAGACCGCGCGTGCTCCCTTGGCTGGCTTTGGCCCTTGCTGTTTCGGTCGGCGCTCAGACCGATCCGCTGTCCCAGGAGGCCTACCTGGAACCCGCCGCGACGATCAAGGACATCGTCACCGCCCCGTGGCACGAGAACGTGTCGCTGGCCAACCTGAGCCCCGACAAGTCGGTCTATTTGCTGACGAAGTCCTCGGGAATGCCCTCGCTGGCGGACTACTCGAAGCCCTACACGCGGCTGGGCGGACTGGCGCTCGACCTCGCCGCCAACCGTGCGCGCAGCCTCACCGTGGGCACGGCGGTCGGCTACACGTGCTTCGACCCCAAGACGGGCAAGACATGGGACATCCAAACGCCACGGGACGCCAAGGTGAGCGGGGCCTCTTGGTCGCCCGACGGCAAGCGACTCGCCTTTCTCGCCCATTTCGAGAAGGAGACGCACGCCTATGTCGCCACGGTCGAGAACGGCCGCTCGCGCCGTCTCTCGCGCCGTCCGGTCTTGGCCACCCAGACGACGGTGCTTGATTGGACGGGGGACGGCAAGCACGTTGTCACGATCTTGCTTCCTGCTAGGCGCGCCCCGGAGCCCGTCAAAACGTACGTTCCTTCCGAGCCGGTGGTCCGCGTGACGGCTTCCGGCAACAACCGAACTCGGACCTACGCGAGCCTGTTGTCGAGCCCCTACGACATGGCGCTGTACGAGTACATGATCACGGGGCAGTTGGTGGCGATTGACGCCGACTCGGGCCAGGCCAAGGAGATCGGCAAGCCTTCCATGCTGCGCTCGGTGAGCGTGGGCCCCAACGCCAACTTCGTGCGCGTGTCCACGGTCACGAAGCCGTTCTCGTACATCGTGCCCGTGTCGAGTTTCGGCTATGTCGAGGAACTGTGGAACGAGAAGGGCGAATCCGTGCACGAGTTCGCCAAGCGCAACCTGCAACTGGGAGCTGGCGGACCTCCCGACCCCGATGGCCTCGCCGCCCCCCAAGACGACTTCGACGCGTGGCTCGACGACGAGCAGGCGGGTCAGGGAAGAGGTCAGGGACGCCCAGGTGGCCCGGGAGGCGCTGGAGCGGGTCAGGCTGCGCCCCAGTTCTCGGATCGCAAGCGCAACTTCGCTTGGCACCCCGATGGGCGAGGCATGATCTTCCAGCAGGGCCAACCCGCGCGCCGAGAGGACCCGAACTCCAAGGGCGTGGACCGCATCATGCGTTGGGTGGAACCCTACGGTGCCGACAACGTCGAGGTCATCTTCGAGTCGGACAAGGTGATCGGCTCGTTCCAGTTCAGTCCGGACTTCAAGACGTTGTTCACCAGCGAGACCGAAGCGGGCGTCGCAACAACCTACGCAATCCCGATCGCCCATCCGGCCGACCGCAAGGCGATCAGTAAGAACCGCACGGCAGACTTCTACCAGAACCCCGGCACGTTGATGACGACCAACACGCCCTCGGGCGGGCGCGTCGTGATGACGTCCAGCGACGGCAAGTACGTGTACCTTTCGGGCACTCAATACTTCCAGAATCCGATGGAGAAGGCGCCCAAGACCTTCGTGGACCGCGTGGAGTGGGCCGCAGGGACGGCCACCGAACCCGCAAAGGCCGAGCGGATCTTCGAGTGCGCCGACGACAAGTGGGAGCGCGTCACGGACGTCCTCGACCCCGACTTCCAGTCGTACGTCGTCTCGCGCGAGTCCAAGTATCAGATCGGCGACTTCTTCCTGCGCACGGGTTCGGAAGAGAAGCGGTTGACGACGAACAAGGACTACGCCGCCGCGGCTACCGACCTGCGCCGCGAGCGCCTTAAGGTCAAGCGGGCCGATGGCTTCGAGTTCTGGGTGAACGTGACGCTGCCGCAGGGCTGGGACGGACAGACGAAGCCGCCCGCGTTCTTCTGGTTCTATCCGCGCGAAGTCGTGGACCAAGCCACGTACAACAATGGCACGCGAACGTACAACAAGAACACGTTCCGAGTGATCCGGGGCACGAACAAGGACCTGCTCGGCCTGATGGGCTATGCCGTCATCGAGCCGGATTGCCCCATCGTCGGCCCAACGGAGCGCAAGAACGACAAGTACGTCCACGACCTGCGCGCCAACCTGTACGCGGCCATCAACGTCGTCGTCCGGGCCAACTATGCCGATCGCGAGCGGTTGGCGTTGGGTGGCCACAGCTATGGCGCGTTCGGCACAGCCAACGCCATGATCCACACGCCGTTCTTCAAGGCTGGCATCGCTGGCGACGGCAACTACAACCGGTTGCTCACGCCCAACGGGTTCCAGTCAGAACAGCGCACGCTCTGGGAGGCCCGCGAGGTCTATACGACCATGTCGCCCCTGCTGTGGGCCGAGCAGATGACCGGTGCGATGCTCATGTACCACGGCGGCGACGACCAGAACGTGGGCACGGCGCTCATCAACTCAGAACGCATGTTCCACGCTCTGAACAGCCTCAACAAGAACTCGGCGCTCTATGTGTATCCCTATGAGGACCACGGGCAGGTGACGCGCGAGACCATCCTCGACCAGTGGGCACGATGGGTGGCGTGGCTGGACAAGTACGTCAAAGACGCGAAGTAACGTGGACGTCCTCGCCGAGTTGGTGGATCTCGCGCGCCGGCTCGGCGAACCCTCGGGTGCGATGGCCATTCTCGCCGAGGGCAACGTGAGCGCACGCCGGGACGACCGCTCGTTCTGGGTGAAGGGCAGCGGCAAGGTGATGGAGCGCGCCAGCGCGGAGGACTTTTCGCTCGTCGCGTACGGCCCGATCCTCTCGCTGGTCGAGAACCGGGAGCACAGACCTGAAGATACGGCGATTCGCGAAGCGTTGAATGGCGCGCGTGTCGCGCCTGGCCCGTCGCCTTCCACCGAGACGCTGATGCATGCGTGGCTACTGGGCTTGGAGGGCGTCCGCTTCGTCGCCCACACGCACCCGGTCAGCCTGTTGGCCCTGCTCTCGACGGAGGGTTCCGAATCCCTCGCCAAGCAGCGCTTGTTTCCCGACGAGATCGTGCTGTGCGGCCCCGAGTCCTGTTGGGTGCCTTACCGAAAGCCGGGGCTCGAACTGGCTTGGGCGATCGCCGATGCGGTGACGAATTACCACGAGCGTTGGCGCGAGCGGCCGAAGACCCTATGGCTTCAAAACCACGGACTGATCACGATGGGCGAAACGGCCGCCGAAGCCGAAGCCGCCACGCGCATGGCAGAGAAGGCGGCGACCGTTTGGTGCCGGGCCTTGGCCACGGGGCGACCGCTCCGGCTCCTGACGGAAGACGACGTGCGGCACATCCACACGTGGCCCGACGAGCTTGCCAGGTCCGCGATGTTGCGCCGCTCACAAGGATAAATGCTGGTTGAGGGATTCGAATGTCGGGCCGATAATTCCATCGGTTCAGCATGGGTTCATCGTCGGAAAAGGTCGGACTAGAGGCGGATGGTGGGGAGACGATCGAACAACTGCGCGCCAGCCGTGACCGACTTTCGATGGCCATTGACGGAGCGCGAATCGGTACCTGGGACTGGGATGTGACCTCCAACCAGTTCGCGTACAGCGAGCGCTGGGCGGAGATGCTCGGCTACTCGGCCTGCGAACTGCAAGCCAAACACTCGAGTTGGAAGGACCGAGTCCACCCTGACGACGTCAAAGCGGTCCGTGCCGCAGTACAGGGCCATCTGAACGGGTTTGTGCCCGCCTTTCGCGTCGAACACCGAATGCGTTGCAGGGACGGAATGTATCTCTGGGTGATGGCATCGGGGCGGGTGGTCGAGCGCGACCCGAAAGGCAAGGCCACGCGCATCGCTGGCATCTCGATGGACATCTCGCTGGAACGCGAGATGGCCGAGGTCTTGGAGGAACGCGAACAACAGTTACGACGCGTGGTCGAGCACCTGCGCGAGTTGAACGACCAACTCGTGTTCGCCGCCGACCACGACGGTCTGACCGAGCTGCTGAACCACCGGGCGTTTCGTCGGGAAGCTGCTTTCCGCATCCAATCGAGGAAGGAAGACGAGCCCGTGGGGCTGCTCCTGATGGACTTGGACCACTTCAAACGCATCAACGACCATTACGGGCATGCGGTGGGCGACGAGGTCCTGCGCGCATTCGCAAAGCTGCTTCGCGAGACTCAACCTCCGACGGCCCTGATCGGTCGACTTGGGGGCGAAGAGTTCGGAGTGTTCCTTAGCGGCGTTCACGAAGTGGGCGTCTCGGCAGCAGCGCGGGCTATCGTGGAGGCTGCGAGGGTCCACTCATGGCCGATCCCCAAAGTTCGCTGCAGCGTGGGCGCAACCATGACCGCTGGAGAGGTTTCGGTCGATGCCCTTCTGGCCAACGCCGACCGCAACCTGTACATCGCCAAGAACAACGGGCGCGACCAAGTGTGGCTGGACCGCGCCGCGTGATGGGGCGTTGGACGTGAAGGCATCGCCGAACTGGCTCGGCAAACCCTTCGGCCTCCAAAGGTTCAAGGTGGACCCGCCGGATCGGGTCCACCAAAGCGTCGATCAGGCCTTCTTGAAGACGATCTTGATCGTCTGGCCACCCTGATTCTCGACCATCGTCATCGTCCTCCCATCCTTCGAGAGGGTCATGGACTTGGTCGAGTTCGCGTCCTTCGGCTTGGCCTTGCCGTTCTCCTTGGTCTGCTCGAAAGTGACCTTGTCGCCCTTCTGTGTCCACTTGCCTTCGGCGGTGGAATCGGGCTGCGGCTTGCCGTTGGGGCCAGTGGGTCCGGGAGCGTTCTTGACGACCATCTTCCACGTGTTGTTGGCGTTCACCGTCATGGAGAAGGTCATCTTCTTCAACGACACGAGCATGGAATCCATCATCGCCTCCATCTGCTTGCGCTGGTCGGCAGGCATATCCTTGGGCGCGCTCTTCATCATGTCGGCCTTGTTGATGTCGAGTTTGCCGGTCCAATTGCCGGCAGCAGACTGCGCCATGGCGGACATGGCTGCGACAGCCAACACGGCGATGGGGAGGAAGCGGGTGAGCATTTTCATAGCATTACCAATGGTCAATTGGACGCAGAGTTCAAAACGGATGGTTCGTTCAACGGGTTCCCCACCCCTGATTCAGGTTCAAACTGCGCGGCCAAACGACCCAGGACCGACGCCACACGCCGCCAATGCCTCTCGCTGAGCCGGTCGCGAGAGGCGAACATCCGTTATAATCGGAAAAACCCCACAACGGTTCGTGCGCGTGTTTGCGCGTGCCGTCCGCGTGTTGGGGCGACCGAGGAGCGGTGTGACCAAGTACATCTTTGTGACCGGCGGCGTCGTCAGTTCGATCGGCAAGGGCATCACGACCGCCAGCCTCGGCCGGTTGCTCCGCAACCGAGGTTACGCCGTCGCCCCGGTCAAGCTCGACCCCTACATCAACGTTGACGCGGGCACGATGAACCCGTTTCAGCACGGCGAGGTGTTCGTCACCGAGGACGGAGCCGAGACCGACCTCGATCTGGGCCACTACGAGCGGTTCATGGACGTCGCCTGCACCTCGGGCAGTTCCATTACCACCGGCAAGGTCTACCGTCAGGTCATCGAGGCCGAGCGGCGCGGCGACTATCTCGGCGCCACGGTCCAGGTCATCCCGCACGTCACCAACGCCATCAAAGCGGGCATCGTGACCATCGGCAAGGAACTGCACGCCGATGTGGTCATCGCCGAGATCGGCGGCACGGTCGGCGACATCGAGAGCCTGCCCTTCCTTGAGGCCATCCGTCAGATGCGCAAGGACGTCGGCCCCGAGAACGTGATGTACTTCCACGTCACGCTGGTCCCCACGGTCGGCCCGTGGAGCGAGATCAAGACCAAGCCGACCCAGCACAGCGTCATCAAGCTTCGCGAAATCGGCATCAGCCCCGATGTGCTCATCTGCCGCACCGACGTGCCGATGGGCGACGACGTCAAAGAGAAGATCTCTCTGTTCTGCGACGTGCCCGCCCGCGCGGTCATCGAGTCCATGAACGCCGAGACCATCTACGAGGTGCCGCTTTCGATGGAAGCGATGGGCCTTGGCGACTTGGTCCTCGAACGGCTGGCCCTCGAACCCCGCAAGGCCGACTTGGCCGCCTGGGATTCGCTCGTGGACGCCCTGAAGCACCCCAAGAGCCAGTGCACCGTGGCCGTCGTCGGCAAGTACACCAGCAACGGCGACGCGTACAAGTCCATCGCCGAAGCGCTCGTGCATGGCGGAATCCCCAGCGAATGCAAGGTGGACGTCCGATGGATCGAGAGCGATTCGCTGGAGAACGGCCGTCCGCCCGAGGAGTTTTTGGCAGGCGTGGACGCGTTGGTCGTCGCCCCCGGGTTCGGCGGGCGCGGCATCGAAGGCAAGGTGCGCGCCATCCGCTACGCGCGCGAGAACGGCCTGCCGTTCCTGGGCATCTGTCTCGGGTTGCAGATGGCCGTCATCGAGTTCGCTCGGCACGTGTGTGGGTTCGAGGGTGCGAACAGCGAGGAGATCGTCGAGAATGGCCCGCATCCCGTCATCCACCTGCTCCCCGAGCAAAGGGACGTGACGGACAAGGGCGCCTCGATGCGGCTCGGCTCGTGGCCGTGCAACCTCACGCCCGGAACGCTCGCCCACCGGTTGTATCAGGACACGCGGATCACCGAGCGCCACCGACACCGGTACGAAGTCAACAACGACTACCGTGAGAAGCTGATCGAGCGGGGGATGATCGTGAGCGGCGTCTCGCCCGATTACCGATTGGTCGAGATGATCGAGCTTCCGGGGCACCCGTTCTTCATCGCGACGCAAGCGCACCCCGAGTTCAAGAGCCGTCCCAATCGGCCGCATCCGCTGTTCGCGGGTCTGGTGCGAGCGGCCCTCGCGCACCAAGCTGGTTCTTAGTCCGAGCGTGCCAAACTCGGCCCATGCGGTTCAAGAACTTCCAGATTTGGCGGGGACGCTTGCCGCATTGGCGCGCCGACGAGGTGCGCTACTACACCACGTTCCGTCACCGGCGTCCACTCGACGAGGATGAACGGCGCACGCTGTTCGCCCACTTGCTCAAGGCCAGCGGCAACCGATACGACGTGTTCGTTTTGTGCGTGTTGCCCGAGGTCACCGAGTTGATGTTCCGGATGCGGGAGGACGCGAAGGGCCGACCGTTCGAGTTGGCGGCGATCATCGAGGGGGCTAAGCGGAAGGCTGGCAAGGCCATCGTCAAGGACACGGGCGAACGGTATCCGCCGTTCTACACCGAATCGTACGACCGGATCGTTCGGGACGATGCCGAGTTCGAAGAGCGTTGGCTCGCCATCGTCGGTTCGCCCGTGGACGCCGAACTCGCCGACGAACCCGAAGACTACGAGTGCCTTTGGGTCGCGCCGGAGCCCTAGGCGATCCGCAGCGTCGAACGCGTCATCGCCTGAACGACCGTGCCTTCGCGGACGGTGAATGCATCGCCCGACCGGTAAATATAGTCGTTCGGGTCCTCGCCAAACGTCACCCAAACGGTGCCCGTCTCGACCACCGCGTCGCGACCGACCCAATGGTCGGGAACGTGTTCCACTTCAATCATTCTTAGGTCCAATCGCCACCCAGTGGGGGGTGCGATGGCCTCGATCAGTGTTGGACTCATGCTTTGATTGTTGCCGGTTTCAGGTTCGCGGACTAGGCTGGTCGGGACTTCCTACGGGGTATGTTCGGACCTGTGAACCGCTGGCTGCCCGCCTTCGCCCTTGCGCTGCTGGCGAGCCTGTCCATCTGGTTCCAGCGATCCGAGCATCCGGGCATGCTCGACGACACCGACACCCGCGTGCTGCTCGCCAAGGTGCGTGAGCGCGGCGACCCGCTGAGCTGGTTCACCGGCGATTGGCCCTTAGAAAACCACTTCTATCGCCCCGTCTCCACGTTGGCCTTCGAACTCGACAACGCACTCTACGGCGATTGGGCCCCCGGATACGGCAGAACCCAGGCCTTGATCGCAATGATCTGCGTCTGGCTGCTGTTCTGGTTCCTGCGCGAACTCACCGATCGGCCGAGCCTAGCGGCTCTGGGCAGCTCGCTGTTCGCCCTGTGGGTGACCGACGACTCGGTTGCGCTGGTTCCTTGGGTGCGATGGCTGGTGTGGATCGCCGTCATGGCCGCCCTGTTCCGTTCGCTCCGGGAGCGGGCCGAGCCACGGTGGTTTGGAGTCGCCCTGGTCTGGGGCGCTTGGGTTCAGTTCGGCTCGGAACTCGCCGGTCAGTACGCACTCCATGGCCGCAATGTGGCTTGGTTGCCGGGCCGGACGGCGACCGTCATGACGGTCTTTGCCCTGATCGCGTTGGCGTCCTATGCCCGCTATGAGCGGCTGCGCCAAGCGGCGTGGCAGCGCGAGAGCCCGGCACCCTTCCAGCCGACCGATCCGCCAGCCACGCGCACCACCCGCTTGGATCGTCTGCCCAAACGGCCCGCCCTATGGCTGATCCCCTCGGTCATGGGCTTGCTGCTCGCCTTGGCCAGCTACGAGCAGGCCGTCATGGTGCCCGCGTGCTTGTTGGGGGTCGCCATCGTCTTCCGGTGGCAGGGGGCGAAACCCAGGTGGCCCGTCCAGGCGCTCTTCTGGGGTGGGTTGGCTCTCTATGTGGTGCTCAGGATGCAGTGGGTGCCGAGCGAGCCCTCGGGCTACCAGCAGCAACAGTTTCGGTCCAGCACCAACGTCGCTCTCGATTTGCTGGAGACCCTTCTTCCCAGTTTGCGGCAGGTTTGGCCGATGGCTCAGAGCCTGGACCTCGGGGTGGAGGGCTTCTTCTTCGGCGGTGGGATGCTTGCCCTCGCCGCGCTCGCCGCAAACGTCTTGGCCTTGATCGCTCTCGGCAAACGCTGGCCGCTTGCCATCGGTGCGTTGGCGCTAGCGTGGCTGGCCTACTTGCCCATGGCGTGGCTCAAGCTGTTCGAGCACTACCACTTCTGGCCGATGGCCATGCGAAGCCTCTACGTGATCGTTCTCGGCTGGGCGGCGATCGAAGCCACGATCAGCGCAGGGTCGCCCCGAGCGCTGAAAGCTCCGCCACGACCGAATCCCGCACCTGGTTCGCTTCCTCGTCCGTAAACGTTTTGTCGAACCGCCGCAGTTGAAGCGCCACGGCCAGACTGTGGGAGCCTTCGGGTACGCCCGGTCCTTCGTAGACGTCGAACAGCCACAGACGCTCCAGCATGTCGCCGGCACCCTTTCGAATGGCCGTCTCCACCGAGGCGTAGGGCACGGATTTCGCTACCAGGATGGCTAGATCGCGCCGGACGGCGGGCAATCGGCTGAACGGCTTGAGCGTGACATGGTCGTGGTCGCCCCGGTAGAACGCCAGCAGGTCGATCTCGGCCATGACGGTCGTTGGCGGGAGGTCCAGTTCCTCCGCCACATCGGGGTGGATCACGCCGAACCCGCCGATGAGGACGCGATCGGTGGTGACCAGAGCCGCTTGCCGCGTAGGGTGGAACCTCGGATCGGGGATGACCACGGGCAGAATCTCCAAGTCCGTGCGCACCAGCGAGGCCAACTCTTCCATCGTGCCCTTCATCGTGTAGAAGTTGGCCTCGGCCTTGTCTTTGTGGAGCCACGAGGGCGGCTCGAGTTCTCCAATGCTGATGATGCCGAGTTCGGGACTCTCGTCGTACTGGATCTCGCCGCGCACGAACACCTTGCCGATCTCGAACAGGTGGAGGTTGCGCGTGCCATTGCGTTTGGCCGCGTCGGCCAAGCTGGGCAGCACCGAATCGCGCAGGTACGCGATCTCTGGCGAGTGGGGGTTGCGGACCTTCGCGCGCCAGTGTGGCGCAAAGTCGAGCGGATGTTCGTCGCGCAACGTGTGGCTGACGATCTGTGCGAAACCGAGGCGCACCATCTCTTCGCGAATCTGATCAATGAACGCATAGATGCCTCGCACGCCGCCCGGCGTGGCTTGCCCGACCGGCAGGTACTCAGGGATGTTCTCGTAGCCGTGGATGCGGCCGATCTCCTCGATCACGTCGTCCTCGCGCACGATATCGGGCCGCCACGTGGGCACGGTGACTTCCAGCGATCCTTCCGCCTGGGCGACTCCGAAGCCGAGGCGACCCAGATAGGCTCGAGCCTCATCTTCCTCGACGGGCATGTTGAGCATTCGCCGCACGCGGTCCATGCGCAGCCGCACCGTCACGGGCTCGGGTTTGCCGGGGTACGCCTCGACCACGCCCGGAACGCGGCAATCGCGCCCGATGGATTCGCGCATCAATTCGGAGAAGCGGTTCAGTGCGGCGACGACGAGTTCGGGGTCCACGCTGCGCTCGAATCGGTACGAGGCCTCCGTGTTCAGCCCAAGAGCCTTGCGCGTGGCGCGCACCGACGTGTTGACGAAGTTTGCCGATTCAAGCAGGATGTCGCGCGTCTGGTCGGTGACCTCGGTCTCCAAGCCTCCCATCACGCCCGCCACAGCCACAGGGCGCTCGGCGTCGCAGATCATCATCATGCTGGGGTTGAGGTTGCGCTCGGCTCCGTCCAGCGTGGTCAGCTTCTCACCCTCGCGGGCCTGCCGCACGACGATGCGTTGTTCGGCCAGCGTGTTCAGATCGAACGCGTGCAACGGCTGGCCGATCTCCAGCATGACGTAGTTCGTGAGGTCCACGACCAACCCCAACGACCGCATTCCGGCGGCTTCCAGTCGCGTACGCACCCATTCCGGGGCTTGCCCGGTCGGTACTTCTTTGAAGATTGCGGCGGCGTAGCGGCGGCAGTTGGGCGTCTCGATGGAGACTCCGGCATGGCTGCCGGCTTGGTTTGGCTCCACGGGACCGGCGAACCGACCAGCGGCCCGAAGATACAGGTCGGTCGGCTCGGCGTTCGCGTCCTTGGCAAGCACCTCGCGGGCCAGTCCGAACACCGAGAGCCCGTCGCCTCGGTTCGAGACCACCTTGATATCCAGCACGGGGTCGGGGCCGTCTTCGATCCCTTCCAGTTCAAAACCCGACATGGTCAGCAGATCGCCCAGCGCTTCCGCATCGAGGGCGGTGCGCACGTAATCGCGGAGCATGGAGGTTGCAAACTTCATGGGGTCGGCATAGGTTGCCCTAACGGGCTCTCTCAATGCAACACGGACCCAGACTTCGGGCTCAACCCACCAACATTCTGAGCACCGCAACCGCCGCTTCTTTGTCCAGCAGCCGGTTGGAATCCGGGCACAACGCGAGGAACAGGCATCGCGGACAACCGTCGGCGCAGGGGCATCCGGTCAACAACTCCAGCGCCATAGTCAGCCATTCGTCGCGCCGATCATAGAGCGCTGCAGCCAAGCCCATGCCGCCTTGCGTCTTGTCGAACACGAAGACGGAGGGATGCAAGGGGTTAGGAAACAGGGCAAACCATGCGCTGCCGAGGTCGGATCGGTCGCATCCTGCGACGAGCGGCGCGACCGAGGTGACGGCATGCTCCAACCCGTGCACTGCGCCGAGGAACCGCTCGTTGTCGGGCTCGGCCCGCAGGTGGAGCGTCAGCCGAACGCCCACGGTGTTGAACCGAATTGGCGGCAGGTCGAGATCCTCGATGCCCAGCGTGTCGCCGCCCCGAATCGCTTTGCGCCGGAAGCCCGTCACCTGCTCGGTAACCTCCAGCCCCAACAGCGTCACCTGGCCCTGCGGGCGATCCACTTCGCCGATCTGCGTGGTGGGCGACAGAGTGGTCTGGATCACGGGCGACGTGGTGTATTCCGCCCGGCTCGGTTCGAGAAGGACCCGGTTGCGGGCTTCGTCGTACTCGACCACGACGAATGGCTCGCCCCGGTGCAGGTAGATCGCGCCCACATGGGCCCACTGCGCCGCTCGCCAAGCCTCCATCGTCCCCAGTTCGGCCCCGTTAGCCACCAAGGTCATGGGACGGCCCCCCAGCCCACGGATGGACACGGTGGGGGCAGGCGGGCTGTGCGAGGGGTAGAACGCCATGCCGCTCGACCACCTCAACTCGTTCGTTTCGGCCAACTCGTGCGAGAGCGGGAGCGCCGAGGGGCTCCACCCTCGCAGTTCGCCCTCGTTCAAAGGGCGTTCGTAAGCCGCGCACCGCAAATGCCCGCCCAACACCTGCGGGTTGTCGGGGTTGCACACCGCGCTCTCGCTGCGGCTCGAGATCAGGGCCTGGGCGTCGCGCACAAGGAACTGCTCCATCGGATCGTCGTGAGCGAGGAACACGGCCAGCCCCGGTTTGATGCCGCGCCCGGCGCGGCCCGCCTGCTGAAAGAGCCCCGCGATGGAGCCAGGGTAGCCGTTCACGATGACGGCATCCAACCCGCCAACGTCGATGCCGAGTTCAAGGGCATTCGTCGCCGCCAGCCCCAGCAAGCGTCCCTTGGCCAACCCCTGCTCGATGTCGCGTCGTTCCTTGGGTGTATAGCCAGCCCGATAGGCCTCCAGCCGGTCGGCGAGGTCGGGTGCCAGGTCGCGGGCGTAGCGCAGCACGAGTTCGGCGCCGTTGCGCGAGCGACAGAACGCTAGAGTCCGTACGCCGGACGCGGCGCACTCGACGAGCATCCGGGCCGTGGCGTGGTTCGGGCTGCCCATCCGCCCACCCAGAGCAAACGTGCGCCCACCCTGGGGTGAACCGTCGCGGTCCACCAGGGCCACCTCCCGTCCAGTTAGGGTGTGGAGGTGTTCGACGGGGTTGCCGATGGTCGCGCTGGCCGCGATGACGATGGGGCGGTTGCCGTGCCATTGGCACAAGCGGAGCAGCCGCCGCATCACGTTGGCCACGTGGCTCCCGAACACGCCCCGATAAACGTGGGCCTCGTCCAGCACCACGAACCTCAGGCTCCGCAGGAACGGCACCCACAGGTCGTGTTTGGGGAGAAGCGTGTGGTGGACGAAGTCGGGATTGCTTAGCACGATCCGCGCCAGGTTCTTCACGGCCGTGCGCTGCCGCATCGGCGTGTCTCCATCGAGCGTGGCCGGCGAGACGCCCAACGGCGACGTCAGCGCATCGATCTTCGACAACTGATCGTGCGCCAGGGCCTTGGTGGGATAGAGGACGAGCGCGCGGCTCATCGGCTCGCGCAACAGGTCGTCGAGGATGGGCAAGTGGAAGCAGAGCGACTTGCCGCTGTTGGTCCCGGTGACCACGACGAAGTCTTCGCGTGCGGCGGCTCGGTCGAACGCCTCGCGTTGATGGCGGTAGAGGCGGGCGAAGCCAAGGGTATCGAGGTGCTCCTTCGTGCGCGGGTGAAGGGTCTCCGGGAGGTCGGCCCAGACCGCCTCGCGGGAGGGCAACTCGACGATCTGGTCAATGCGCTCTTCGCGCACCCAGCGTTCGATCAAGGGACGCCAGGGCTCATTCGGCGTCGACAACCTCGGCCTCCAGCGCTTCCTTCTTGGGTCGCGAGGTGAGGGTGACGGCCATGATGCTCAACAGGAACAGGATGGTGAGGGGCACGGCCATCATCATCAAACTGATCGGGTCGCCGCTGGGTGTGAGCGCTGCGGACGCGAAGAAGATGATCACGATCGAATGCCGCCAGTACTGCTTGAGCGTGTCTGGACCGAGGATGCCGACCTTGGCCAGAACGAACACGATGATCGGCAATTGGAAGCCGACGCCGAAGGACGTGATCATCTTGACCGTGAAGAACACGATCTCCTGCGGCTTTTGGATGAGTTGAGTGTTCGGGTACTGGTCCAGATAGCCCGCAAACCACTCGAACGCCGGGGGGAGAACCTGCCAACAGACGAAGCAGCCCAGAGCGAACAGGAGCACGCTGACCGGTGCGGCGAGTTGGATCGGCTTGCGCTCGTTGGGCTTGAGTCCCGGAGCGACGAAGCCCCAAAGTTGGAGCACGACGAACGGAATGGCGAGAGCGATGCCGATGGCGAACGACAGCTTCAGGCGGAAAAAGAACGGCTCTGTGATGCTGTGGAACGCATCCGTGTACTGAATGTGCTTGGGGATGGAGGATCGGACAAGGGCATCGATCGTCCGGTAGAGCCAGGGCTCGATGAACCACCCGGCGACCCACCCGACGACCAGAAACATGAGGCTCCGGACGATCCGGGTCCGCAGTTCCTCCAGGTGGTCAACCAAAGGAGCACGAAACTCCTCCGGATCGAGCACGGAGGAGTTTCGTTTGAACAGCCTGAGAAGGCTGAAGAGGCCGGGCATAGCGCCCGAAGAGCCTACCTTTCCAGCAGGAAGCGTTGCTTGACTTTGAGTCTATTGAGCGTAGCGTTCGTGCCAGGTGTTGCGCCCGGTCGTCCCGCGCCACGACCCATGCCGGGGAATCCGCCGGGAGGGCCACCTTGGAACGGGGGTCCGCCGCGCACGCCGCCGGGAATCGCGCCTGCCGGGGGACCGCCCATGCCGGGAGGGCCACCTGCTCCGGGAGGGCCACCCTGGAAGCCGCCGCGAGCTTGGCGCTCGGAATCGTCGCGGCCACGGAAACCACCAGGAACGCCGCCAGGAATGTTCAGACCCGCCGGAGGTCCGCCCACACCACCCGCCGGGGGGCCGCCAGCCGACTGCTGGACGCTCGCCATGTCCACGCTGAGTTCGCGGTCCATGCGAACGACTAGGCCGATGTCCAAGGCGAACCAGAACGTCTCGTCGACCTTCAGGCGCTGTCCATCAAACTCGTTCGCGGGCTCCTTCTCGTCGGTGCCGGGCTGCCGTTCGGGGCGTGCGCCGATCTCCACCGAGTGCTTGATCTTGGCGCACGGGAAACCGCGCTCCCACTCGACGCCGAGGAACTCGCCTCGAGCCGGGAACACCTGCACCAAGTTGTTGGTGCCGTACAGATTGTTGAGGTCCAATTGACCGAACTGGAACCGGCTGGGCCAAGCGTCGCCCGGTCGAACCGAGTTCGACGGAAGGACCGGCATGGGGAAGTTGGCGAACAGGTTCGTGGTCGAGCCAACGCCCGCCGTGCCTTCGAAGGGCCAGTAGGCCGGGACGGAACCCCAGAGTTGCCGGCCGAGGCTGTTCAACTGCATGTAGATCGAAGCGAGTTCAGCCTCGTCGTAGACGCGTCCCTCGGGGTTCTGCAGCGTCGAAAGGAAGACGTTCTTCTTGCCGGGCAGAGGGGCCGCCGACATGCGGATCAGGGCATTTCCGTCCGCATACAGGTTGTCCACGGAGTAGGTCATCCGAAACTTCTGGCTCTCGAGTTCCTGCTCCGAGGCACGCGCGCCCAAGCGGTTCTGTTCCTCTTCGATGCTTGTGAACGAAACAGTGTTGTCGACCGAGTAGAAGTACGTTCGGTCGGGCCGCCACGCGTACCGCAGGCGGAATCCATCGTTGGGCACCGGGATGGTCGCCGAGTTCTGCACCGAAACTTCGATGGACGAAGTCTCGACGATGACCGGCTGGCGATTGACCTGCTGGTACAGCTTGATCTCGATGGTGTGCGTGCCATCGGCGATCGCTCGGGCCTTGGTGTCCAGCGGATAGACGTAGTAGTTGCCCTTGACGTCGGGGATCGTGCCCTCGACGAACCGCCCGTTGATGAACACGCCGATGAACGCATCGCTTGGGATGCTGTCCTTGGGCATGGCGATCTCGACGACCTCCCTCACCTTGGCCCCGTCGGCGGGCCGCACGATGGTGAACGGGGCTTGAGCCATCGCTCCCGCCGCCGTCAGAGTTGCCAGGAATGCAACGATTCGCTTCATGGATGTACCAAAACCAAGACACCCGGTGGGTGCCTGCTCCTATTATGACGCCACGCCGGACGTCGGAGGTCACGTTGGACGGGCCGGAAGATCGTCGCACTCGACTGTGTCCACCGCGTCCACCCAACCTTGGGCGCGCCCCTCCAAGACCAATCGTTGCGGATTCGGAACCTGTTTCGAGGGACTTTGGGGGTCCAGGGGACCTAAGAATGCGCCAGACCGTTGACAGGGGGTCGGACCCGTGGTATATTGCCCCCTGCGTCACGGGTGACCGTGGGTCAGGTTCGGTTTCTCCACTCGGAGGAAACCGGCAGCGTCTGAGAGCGCTGTGCGTCGGGCAAACGTCTCCGGATTTCGATCCGAAGGTGCCGAAGACCTGAACTCGATCCCGACACGCATAGTTCGGGTTCTCGGAGCCGGTTCGCCGGGCGAGAGACTTACGGTCATTAGTGAGGTTAGTTTGATTGTCGACAGAAGTCTTCGTTTGTAGCGCCGCGGTCGCCTTTTGCGCGATTGCCGTCCCCCAAGGGCGCACCACCCTGCGTCGCCTTTTCGATTTCCTACGTGGAATCCGTTCGCCACGAGCCACCGTCGTCGAGCCCAAGGCGCTCCGCGAGAACGGCTGGGCCCTCATCCAATGCGACGACGTCGAGTCGTTCGAGGAGTGGCTCGGCAAGGATTCCAACGGACTGCCCCACGGCAACGAGGAAGAACCGTCGCTCGGGTCTCATCTGCTCATCGAACTGTTCGGGTGCGAACCCCAGTTGCTGGAGCAAGAGGTCAGTGTGGCGACCACGATGATCCAGGCCGCCCGCGAAAGCGAGGCCACGATCGTCGAGGAGTCCTTCCACGAGTTCAAGCCCTATGGTGTGAGCGGAGCCGTGATCATCCAGGAATCGCACTACACGATCCACACGTGGCCCGAGCACGGCTACGCAGCCGTGGACCTGTTCTACTGTGGCGGCACGGTCAAGGTGGCTCGCGCCGTCGAGACCCTTCGCCAGCGCTTCCGCCCGCAACGCATCAAGTTCTTGATCGTGCGACGCGGGATCGAGAGCGAAGTCCGTCGCTGAGTGCATCCATTCGCCTTGTTCAACCCTCCCCGGCCCCACCCAGACTTGGGGAGGCAGATCGCTTGTGCCAGCCCTCTGAACGCTGAATCCTGAACACTGAACACTGAACACTGAACACTGAACCATGTCCTTCATGACCCAAAACACCGGAATGTTCGTGTGCGAGACGCACACCGAGGCCGCCGTCTGGCAATACACCGTGGACAAGTTCCTGGTCGCCGGCAAGACGCCCTACCAGGAGTACCAAATCTGCGAGGTGCCGCGCTTCGGCAAGACGCTCTTCCTCGACTACCACATCCAGTCGTCGATCATGGACGAGTACGTCTTCCACGAGTGCATGAGCCAGCCCGCCATGATGCTCCACCCCAACCCTAAGAAGGTCATGGTGGCCGGGGGCGGCGAGGGCGCGACGCTCCGCGAGGCCCTGCGCCACCCGACGGTCGAAGAGGCCGTGATGGTGGACATCGACGAGGAACTCGTCAACATGGTCAAGGAGCACATGCCGGAGTGGCACCAAGGTGCCTTCGAAGACCCGCGCACCACGCTCCTGCACACCGACGCCCGCAAGTACCTCGCCGAGAACAAGGGCGCGAACTTCGACGTGATCCTCAGCGACCTGCCCAACCCCATTGACGGCGGCCCGGCGGTGTATCTGTTCACCAAGGAGTACTTCCAGATCTGCGCGGACGCCATGAGCGAGGACGGTGTCTTCGCCATGCAAGCGGGCTGCGCCAACGAGAACTACCCGCAGTGCTTCGCGTGCTGCCACGCCACCCTCGAGGCGATGAAGGAAGTGTTCCCCCACGTCGCGGGATACTACGGCATCGTCACCACGTTCTTCATGCCCTGGGGCTTCATCTTGGCCAGCAAGAAGCACGACCCGCTCGCACCCACCCTGGATCAGTTGGAGAAGCGGTTCAAGGAGCGGAACGTGGTCAACCGGTACTACACGCCTCGGTTCCACCACGCGATGTTCACGTTGCCCGAGTACATGCACCGGGCCATCGAAGAGCACGGCCGCGTCTTGACCGACGCCGAACCCTACGTCTGGACCGCGTAACCGACGCTAGTTCCCGCCCGGGCGGATCGGACGCGTCCGGTCTGCCGCGGGCGATCCCACGCCGAGGTGCTCGACGAAGTGTCGGTAGATGCGCCTGTCTACGTACCACCCGCCCAGGTTGTGGTTGCGACCGGGTAGGAACAGCATGTCGAAGTCTTTGTCGGCCTTGACCAAGGCATCGACCAGCCGGAGCGTGGCGGCGTGCGGGTTCACGTTGTCGTCGAGCTCGCCCGCGATCAGCAGCAGTTTGCCCTGCAGGTTCTTGGCGTTCTCGATGTTCGACTGGTCGGCGTATTCGGGCCCGACGGGATAGCCCATCCAAAGTTCGTTCCACCACACCTTGTCCGTTCGGTGGTCGTGGTTGCCGCACAGAGAAACCGCGGCTTTGTAGAACTCGGGCTTGGCCAGCAAGGCGCGTGTGGAGTCGTATCCGCCCGCCGAATAGCCGTAGATGCCCACACGGCTCAGGTCCATCTGAGGGTACTTCTCGGCGGCGGCGCGCATCCAGCCGATGCGGTCGTCGAGACCGGCGTCGCCCAGATTCTTGTGCGAGTGGTCGCTGAACGCCTTGCCTCGCCTGCCCGTGCCCAAAGCGTCCACCTGCACCACGATGACGCCGAGTTCGGCGAGCATCCGGTTTCGGTCGGTGGCGGCGAACGCTTTGGGAACGTGCGCATCGTGCGGTCCCGCGTAGATGTATTCGACCACGGGGTACTTCCAGTTCGGCTTGAGGTGCGAAGGAAACCAGATCGCGCCGTACAGGTCGGTCGCTCCGTCTCGCGCCTTGGCGACAAAGGGCGTCGGAGCGCGCCAACCCTCGTCGGCAAGGCCCCGGATCGTCGCCCCCGGCAGTTCGAGGATCGCCTCGCCGGTCACGGCGTCGCGCACCGTGTGCGTCGGCGGCGTTTCGACCGTGCTTTGCGTGTCCACGAGGTAGCGTCCGTTGGGCGACCAGGAGACGGCATGGTGTCCTTCTGCGCCCGTCAACCGTCTGACCGCGCCGCCGAGCTCCACCGAATAGGCGTGGACGTGGTAGGGGTCTCCCGGCTCGCGCCCATTGGCGAGGAACACGATCCGCTTGGCCTCGTGGTCTACCCGGACGATGTTGCGCACGGACCAGTGGCCCTGCGTCAGTTGCCGGATCAAGGCCCCGGTCTGCGCGTCGTGCAGGTACACGTGGTTCCACCCGTCGCGTTCGCACACCACCAGCATCTCTCGGTCGTTGAGAAACTGGACCGATTGAAGGAAAGGCTGGATTCGCGTCAACGAGGTCTCATCGACCAGGATCTTGGCTTCGCCAGTGGCCGCGTCTACCGAGCGGACCACCCACCGTTGGTAGCCCCGATAGAGGTGGGCGTAACGGAACGATCTGCCGTCGCTGGTCCAATTGGGCTGCGGCGGCCCGGCGTAGAAGTCCTCGACCGGGTCGGCCTGTACTTTGACCCGGGAGCCAGATTCGACATCGAACACCCACAGTTCGAACTGGTCGAGCTTGTCGCCGGGCAGGGCGTAGCGCTGGGTCACGACGCGTGGCCTGAACCCTTCGCGCGGGACCGATTCGATGCGGACCATATCGAATCTGTCACCGGCCAGCACGCGCGTGGCAAACAGCCGCTTCGAGTCTGGCGACCATCGGGCGTTCGCCCAGGAAGCGGTTGGCGAACCGTCCTCGGTCAGCCGCTTGGTTTCGCCGGTTTCGGTGTTCGCGACCGTCAGATTGTCGTTGCTGCGACCAAAGCGCCACTTGCCGTCCGGAGACGTGTTCTGGGGCCCGCCTCCCTGTCTGGCTCCTCCGGGGCCGCTCTCGGTCTTGCTCAGGGACTTCTCGGCGTCGTTCCAGCGCCACCGCTGGTCGAAGGCCGTGAATGTCCAGGCGCCGTCGTCTTCGGGCGTGATGGTGTTGAACGGCAGATCGCGGCCGCCGACCGTACGGGAGGTCTCCTTGGCCAGCGCTGCAGCCAGGGCTCCGTGGTCGAATGCGGGCGCCTGAGTCCTCGCGCCGGGGTTGACGCGCACGAACGTCTTGGCCTCGGGCCCTCGGTCCACGTACCAGAACTCGCCTGAGTCGCCGAACCACTGTGGATCGACCGAGAGCCGATGCGCCTTGGCTCGGGCGCGCTCTGCGAAGGTGCGCACGCGTTCCCAATCGGAGACGATCGGGGGCTTGCCCTCGGTGACTTGTGCCTGGGGCGCGACGACGGCCAGCAACACGACAAGGGAGGCAAGGCGGCGAATCATGGGTTGCGCGTAAGTATGCCCGTCCGAGGCACCCTTCGGCGGATAAAATGGACGGAATGCGCATCCTAGTCACCAACGACGACGGCATCCGTGCCCCCGGGTTGGTGGCCTTGGTGGACGTGGCCAGGCGGTTCGGCGAGGTGAAGATCGTCGCCCCGGACCACGAGCGCAGCGCGTGCGGCCACGCGCTCACGATGCGGGAACCGTTGCGCATGAAGCAGGTCCCGTGGAACGGCTTGGAAGCTTGGGAGGTCAACGGCGTGCCCACCGATTGCGTCAACCTCGGGCGCGCGGTCGGCTTCCCCGACGGAGTCGATCTCGTGCTCAGCGGCATCAACAACGGGCCGAATCTGGGCTTCGACATCACGTACAGCGGCACGGTAGCGGGCGCGATGGAGGGCGCGATCAACGGCATCCGATCGGTGGCGATCTCCATGGCGCTGTTCGTGGACGGCGCTCCGATCCACTACGACACAGGCGCGGCCTGGCTGTTGGATCACTGGGACTTCATCGCGTCGGCGCCTTTGCCGGAACTCACATTCCTGAACGTCAATGTGCCCTCGATCGCGCCACCGGAGCTGCTGGGCACGAAGATCACCCCCATGGGTCGCCGGGTCTACGCCGACCGAGTGGAGCCGCGCAGCGATCCCTGGGGACGCACCTACTACTGGCAAGGCGGCGCTGTGGTGATGCACGCAGCCGCCCAGCCTGGCACGGACGTCGAAGCCGTGAGTCAGGGCTACGCCGCGGTCACGCCGATCTCGCTGGATTGGACGGCCCGAGAGGCCATCCGTGGGCTGGACGACTGGCTCTCCGGTCAGTAAATGACCTTGCTCAACGGGTACTCGACGAGGCCCGTTGCGCCCGCACGCTTGAGGCGCGGCAGCAGGTCGCGGGATTCGCGTTCGCCCAGGATGACCTCGACGGCCACCCATTCGGGGTCGGCCAATTGCGAGATCGTGGGATTCTGCAATGCGGGCAGCAGCGAGAGGATTTCGTTCAGCCCCGCGCGCGGCGCGTTCATCTTCAATCCGACCAGCTTGGCGGCGTTCATCGCCGCCGTCAGCAGCATGGTGAGGGACTCGAGCTTTTGGCGCTTGGCCTCGTCTTCGGCCCACACCTTCTTGTTGGCGATGAACCGCGTGGTGGACGTCAGCAGCGTCTCGACGATCCGGAGGTTGTGCGCGCGGAGCGAGGAGCCGGTCTCGGTGTTCACCACGATCGCGTCCACCAAGTTGGGCACCTTGACCTCGCAGGCGCCCCAACTGAATTCGATCTCGGCGTCCACGCCTCGCTCGGAGAAGTGACGCTTGGTCAGCCGCACATACTCGGTGGCGAGCCGCTTGCCGCGCAGGTCTTCCAGGCTCTGGAACGGGCTGTCGTTGTGGACGGCCAGAACGATGCGGATGGGGTTGTTGGTGAGCTTGGAGTAGCGCAGTTCGCAGAGTTCTTCCACGTCCGCCCCGCAATCGGTGACCCAGTCGTGCCCGGTGAGCCCCGCGTCGATGACGCCGTCGGCGACGTACTCGGGGATCTCCTGCGGGCGAAGCAGCACGGGCTCGATCTCCTCGTCGTCCACGATGGGTTCGTAGGAGCGGGAGGTGGTTTTGAACCGGAATCCGGCGCGCTCGAAGAGGCTGAACGTGGCGTCCTGAAGGCTTCCTTTGGGCAGTCCGAGGCGGAGTCTCATAGGTGGGGAAGCTCATGGTACCCGTCGCCCGGATTCCTGCGATAATCGTCCCATGGTCGTGTTGCTTGCCGTCTTCGCGCTTGTCCAGACGCCGACGATCAGGCACGAATCGGTGTCGGTCATGGCCTTGGGCAAGACGTTCGCGGTGCAGTTGATCCGTGTGCCGATCCGCCACTTCCGACCCGTGATCGGCCTCGCCAAGGGACGGATGGGCGAGCGGGAGGACTTCGCCGCCATTGCTCGCCGCGTCGGGGCGTCGGCCGCCATCAACGGCGGGTTCTTCCAAGCCTACGACTCCGCCAAGCCCGCCGACTCGTACCACACGATCATCTCGGGTGGCGAACTCGTCCACCTTGGCAACGTGGGCGGCGTCCTCGGGTGGGATGCGCAAGGCAACGCCCGGCTTGAACGTCTCACAATCAAGGTCGGCGGCGACGTCGGACCCCGAGGCATCTCACGGAAGTTCTACGCCTACCGGGTCAACCACTCGGTCAGCACGTCCAACTACGCTGGACTGCTCACCTACCTCGGCCCGCCGGTCGAGCGTCCGCTTGCCCCGGCCATCCTCGTCGAGAACGGCAAGGTGACCAGCAAGGGGTTCTCGGGCACGTTGCGCCCGGGCCAAAAAGCGTTGGTGTTCCGGGGAGGCGAGGCGTATCTCGCCGATCGGTTCCGTATCGGCGATCCCGTGGTCACGACGGTGACTTATGGATCGGGAGACGACGCGTTCTGGCGCAGCGTGGAGACCGCAATCGGTTGCGGGCCGGTGCTGGTTCGCGGAGGGAAAGCCGATGTGCGCCCGGAATACGAGGGGTTCACCGAGGCCAAGATCACGCTCAACAGCGGCAAGCGCAGCTTCGTCGGTGTGTCTGCCAGCGGAGACGTCCTGATCGGAACCACGTCCGCGACGATGCGCGAACTCGCAGCGGTGATGTTGGCGTTGGGGTGTCGCGAAGCGATGAACCTGGACGGAGGCGCTTCCAGCGGTCTGTACGTGGGCGGGAAGGTGGTGGACGCTCCGTCGCGCCCCTTGGCGTCGGTTCTGGCGTTTGTGCCGAGGAGCTAGGCGCACCGCATTGACGCCGCGTCCCGGCGTGCGGCGCGTCGCCGGACTTCGCCTGCAAGCTTGCGAAGCGTCAACCCCCGCCCGGCTTGCGCCAATCCGGCGGAGGCATGCGCGATTCGAGCCTCAGGCTCATCGTGGCGTGCCCGTCGAAATAGAGCCGGGCTATGTACGCACCGTGCCCGGTTTCCAATCCGACCCTACCACCCCGGGGCACTTGGAACAAGACGTCCGTCGCGTAAGGCGCACGGCGCGGGTCTTCGATTTGGCTCAGCGACAGTTTGACGTTGCCCTGCTCGTCAACGGCTTGCCAGCCCTGTAACTTGCCGCCAGTCAAAGGGCCGAGGAACGCCAAGAACATTGTCTTGTAGCCTGAGATGGAGGCGTCCTCTCCCTCGAAGCTGTGCCTGCCGAGTTTCTCGGTGTCCAGTGCGGGGCAGAGAAAGACGCTTGGATCAAGCGGATCGGCTGACGAGAGCATGGCCTTCCACTCAGCGGGGCGAGAAGTCGTGCCTCGGCCATGCTGGGGCCATTCGATGCCGCTGGTGACTGCGGGCGGAATCCGGTCGTCGTTCTGCGCTGCGTAGATCAAAGTCGCCTGTCCGATCTTGCGCAACCTGTCAAGGCAGGTGATGGATGGGTCGGCTCCCATGCTCGAGGACATCAGCAGGCAACTCCAGCCGGTCAGCGTAAACGAGGCCAACATGACAAGGTTCAGCCGGTGGATTCGGGGCGACACGTCTCTAATCATCTTCATTCCTCGCAGAAGCTTGGCGGCGGTCAGGCACGAGCTGCGCAACTTCACTACCGTACGGCAATGCTGTCAAAGTAAAGTCGAACCCATTGTAGGGGCAGCTTCCCCCGGCTGCCCCCCCCGCTCACAATTCATGCGGAATTCATGTTGATGTGAGGGTGCGAGTGGAGCGTTGCCCGCCCAGCGGCTTCGAGAGGTGGGCCGTGCACGGGGATTGACGCCGCGACCCGGCGTGCGGTATGCTTCCCGATTCGTGCGGCTCTGAGTCGCGCGAACCACAACCTAGCCACGAACGAAGCGCGGACCTTCGAGGTTTCAGACGAAGGAAACACGCGAACCGATTCGGAAACGGCGGGACCGATTGCCTATGGCCAAAGAATGTCTGATTCAAAAACAGCGGAGGAAGCCCAAGTTCAAGGTGCGTTCCTACAACCGATGTTCCCTGTGCGGGCGACCGCGCGGCTACATCCGTTTCTTCGGCGTCTGCCGCGTCTGCCTGCGCGAACACGCGCACCGCGGCCTTCTGCCCGGCGTGACCAAGTCCAGCTGGTAACGCCAGAGGAGCACACCCTATGCACAGCGACCCCATCGCCGACCTGCTGACGCGCATCCGGAACGGCTACCGCAGCCACGCGGACACCGTGAAGGCGCCCCACAGCAAGATCAAAGTCGAAATTCTCAAAATCCTTCAGGCGGAAGGCTACATCAAGGGTTACGAAGTGACCACCGAAACCGCCTTCCCGACGATCAGCGTCCACCTGCGCTACGATGCGCGCCGGAAAGCCCTGGTGCAGACCCTGCACCGCGTGAGCAAGCCCGGTCTGCGCGTCTACATGGGTGCCGACGACATGAAGCCGCTCAAGAGCGGCCTCGCGACGCGCATCGTCTCGACCAGTCAGGGCGTCATGACCGACCGTGAGGCGCGCAAGCGTCGGATCGGCGGCGAAGTCCTTTGCGAGGTCTGGTAGGTACACCATGTCGAGAATCGGATTCAAACCCATCGCCGTGCCCAAGAACGTCGAAGTGCAGTGCGACGAACTGGGCAACGTGACGGTCAAAGGCCCGAAGGGCACCCTCAACGTCAAGATCGCCCGCGAACTGTCTCTCAAGCAAGAGGACGGAACGCTCTCGATCGAACGCCCGACCAACAACCGCCGGCACCGCTCGCAACACGGCCTCGCCCGCACGCTCATCCACAACTGCATCGTGGGCGTGACCGAAGGCCACAAGAAGACGCTCGAAGTCATCGGCGTCGGCTACCGCGTCGCGGTGGATGGCCAGGGCCTCAACCTGAGCCTCGGCTACTCGCACCCCGTAAAGGTGGCGCCCGTCGAAGGCATCTCGTTCGAGGTGAAGGCCGAGGACAAGACCCGTATCCAACAGATCGTGGTCTCCGGCATCGACAAGGCCTCGGTCGGCCAAGTGGCCGCCGACGTTCGCAAGACGCGCAAGCCCGACCCTTACAAGGGCAAGGGCGTCCGCTACCAAGGCGAGGTCATCAAGCTCAAGCCCGGCAAGAGGGCCGCTGGCAAGTAAAGGAAGATCTTCAATGGCGACAAAGACAAGATCCAAACTTCGCGTGGTGCGGCACGAGCGCATCCGGAAGCACCTGTCCGGTGCCGGAGACAGACCCCGGCTGGCGGTGTTTCGGAGCCTGAAGCACATCTACGCGCAGATCATCGACGACGCAACGGGCACGACCCTCGCCTCGGCGAGCAGCCAAGACAAGGAAATCGGCAGCGGCAACCGCGACGGCGCGAAGCAAGTGGGCGAACTGCTCGCCAAGCGCGCCGCCGAGAAAGGCGTGAAGCAAGTCGTGTTCGACCGAGGCGGCTTCCGATACCACGGACGCGTGGCCAGCTTGGCGGAAGGCGCCAGGCAGGGCGGACTGGAGTTCTGAACCAATGAAACTACGTTTGAGCGGAAAGCGAGAAAGCCGAAACACAGAAGGACCCCAGCTCGACGTCCGAATCGTGCGCACCAACAAGGTGTTCAAGACGCACAAGGGCGGCAAGACGGCCTCGTGGTCCATCCTGGTGGTGGTCGGCGACAACAAAGGCAACGTGGGCATGGGCATCGGCAAGGCCCGAGGCATCCCGGACGCGATCCGGAAGGCCGAGGAAGCCGCGCGGAAGAACATGTTCAACATCCAGCGCGTCGGGGAGACCATCCCGCACGAAGTGAACGCGCGCTTCGGGACCTCGCAGGTCATCCTGCGACCGGCTTCGCCCGGTACGGGCGTCAAGGCCGGCGGCGCGGTGCGCGCCTGCCTCGAAGCCGCAGGCGTCCACAACGTGCTGGCCAAGTCGCTCGGCAGCCGCAATGCCGTCAACATGTGCTACGCCACCATGGAGGCGTTCAAGAGCCTTCGCAGCCCCGAGAAACTCGCCGAGGATCGCGGCCTGCAGGTCGACGAACTCGTGCCGTGGCTGCCCAAGGTCCGCAAGGAGGAAGCCGATGCCGCTACGTATTGAACTGATCGGGAGTCCCTACGGCAACACGCCCAAGAACCGCGCCACCGTGGCGGCCCTTGGACTCAGGAAACTCCATTCGACCGTCATTCAAGAGGATAATCCGACCATTCGCGGCATGATCCGCAAGGTGGCCCACCTCCTGAAGGTCGAAGTCGTCGAAGCCGCACCGGTCGAGGCCGCCGCTGCACCCGTCGCCGATCCGGCGGTGGAAGCCGAGGCGCCCAAGCCGAAGCGCAAGCCCAAGGCCAAGGCAACCGAGGAATAATCCAATGTCCTTTCTGAACAACATCCAGCCCAACGAGGGCAGCAACAGGCGCAAGAAGCGCGTCGGCCGAGGCATTGGCAGCGGCAAGGGCAAGACGGCCGCCCGAGGCACCAAGGGCCAGAAGGCGCGCCGGCAGATCCACCCCAACTTTGAAGGCGGCCAGACGCCCCTCCAGCGCCGACTCCCGGTGAAGAAGGGCTTCCGCAACATCAACCACAAGGAGTACGCCATCGTCAACCTCGACGATTTGGACAAGCTCTTCGAGGCCGGTGCAGAAGTCACGCCCGAGGGTCTGGTGGCCATCGGCATCATCCCCGGCATCAAGGACGGCGTGAAGGTTTTGGGCTTTGGCGCCCTCACCAAGAAACTCACGGTCAAGTCTCACAAGTTCAGCAAGTCCGCGGCCGAAGCGATCGCCAAGGCCGGCGGGGAGGCCGTCACCCTGTGAGCGCGATTCCTGGAGGCATCGGAGCGGGCACCAACCCCAAGGGCCTCCAGATGCCCCTGTTCGAGACCATGCGTCTCGCTTGGGCCGACCCCGACCTGCGGGGCCGGATCATGTTCGTCATGCAGATGTTCGCCATCTACATGGTGGGCATCCACGTGCAAGTCCCGATCCCCGGGCATAGCACGGCCGAACTGATCGCGAGGCTGGCCAATGTGCCGATCTTCCAACTGCTCGACACGTTCGGCGGCGGAAGCCTCAAGCGCATCTCGATCTTTGCCCTGGGCCTGAACCCGTACATCACGGCTTCGATCATCATGCAGATCCTGCAGACGGCGCTGCCGCACTGGAAGCAGGAACTCAAGGAAGGCGGCGAGCACGCGCGCAAGCAGCAGAACCGCCGGACGCGCTACCTGACCATCGTCCTCTGCTTCGCGCAAGGCTTCGGCTTGCTCAGCTATATGACCAGCGGGGGCATCGCGATGGACTGGTGGACGCGACTCGTGGTCGTCCTGTTCTGGACCGCTGGCGCCATGTTCATTCTCTGGCTGGGTGAGCAGATCAGCGAGAAAGGCATCGGCAACGGCGTTTCGCTCATGATCTTCGCTGGCATCATCGCCTCGTTCCCCGCGATGGTCCAACCCATCGTCCAGAACCTGCAGAACGGCCTGATCAACTGGTTCCAGATCGGCATCGTCACCGTCATCTTCTTGGCGGTCACCTGGGTGATCGTGTACTTCACGACCGCTCAGCGGCGCATCCCGATCCAGCACATGAGGCGTCAGGTGGGCAACCGCATGATGCCTGGCGGCGGTCCGAACTATCTGCCGCTCTCCGTGAACATGGTCGGCGTCATCCCGATCATCTTCGCCGTCTCGCTGGTCTACATCCCGCAACAGATCGCGCTGCTCATGCCTCAAGGCTCGGCTGCGCAGGACATCGTGATGCAGATCGCCGACTGGTTCAACCCCGGTGCCAACGGATGGAAGGCCGTCACCGGCTCCTTGTTCTACACGCTGCTGATCTTCTTCTTCACGTACTTCTACACCGCCGTGCAGTACAACGTCGAAGACATCGCGGACAACCTCAAGCGAGCCGGGTCGTTCATCCCGGGTGTTCGTCCGGGCAAGCAGACCAAGGACTTTCTCGACGGCGTCATCTCCCGAATCACCATCGTCGGTGCGGGATTCCTTGCGCTCGTCGCGCTCACGCAGTTCTTGGTGCCTCGCGTGTTCTACAACGTGAACATCCAAGGCGGCGGCGTCAGCGTTCTGTTTGGTACGTCTCTGCTCATCATGGTCAGCGTTGCCCTTGAAACGATGCGTCAGATCGAGGCCAATCTCGTCATGAAGAGCTACGGTCAGTAGGTGACTTCATGCGATTGGTGCTCATCGGCCCGCCTGGCGTCGGCAAAGGGACGCAGGCGGGTCTTCTCAAATCTCGTCTCGGCATACGCCATATCTCGTCCGGCGACGTGTTCCGCGCGGAGATCAACGCAGGCTCCGAACTCGGCAGTCTTGCCCAAAGGTTCATTGACGCAGGCGAACTGGTTCCCGACGATGTGACCGTGGGCATGATGGCCCGCCACCTGGAGACCAAGGACCCCCACGACCGCGGGTTCGTGCTGGATGGGTTCCCGCGCACGGTCGCCCAGGCCATCGCTCTCGACGCCAAGCTCGAACCCACGGGCCAGTGCATCTCGCGCGCCATCGCCATCGAAGTCCCCGACGAAATCCTCGTCGAGCGGTTGGGTGGTCGGCGAATGGGCAAGACCGACGGCAAGATCTATCATGTCGCGTTCAACCCGCCGCCCCCGGGCGTCGAGGTGATCACCCGCTCAGACGATATGCCCGACGTGATCCGCGAGCGTCTGCGTGTGTTTCACGAGAACACCCGGCCCGTGGTGGACTACTACCGCGACCGGGGCAAGCTGCGGACGGTGGACGGCATGGCCGATCTTGAAGTGGTGTACGCCGAAATCTGCGCCGCCATGTATCAATGATCCGCATCAAGAAACCGGAAGAAATCGCCGTCATGCGCGCCAACGGCGCGATCGTCGCCCAGGTCCTGCGCGAGTGCGCCGCCGCGATCGTCCCCGGCAAGACGACGGCCAGACACCTAGACGATCTGGGCGAGAAGATCATCGCCTCGCACGGTGGGACGCCCTCGTTCAAGAACTACCGCGGCTATCCAGCGGCCATGTGCATTTCCAAGAACAACGTGGTCATCCACGGCATTCCCGACGATGTACCGTTCGAGGAAGGCGACATCGTGGACCTCGATGTGGGCGTGTTCCGAAACGGCTTCCATGCCGATGCCGCTTGGACCTACCCCGTGGGCGAGGTGGACCGCGACGCTCAGAAGTTGCTCCGCGTGTCGGAAGAGGCGCTGAAGCAGGGAATCGCCAAGGCGCGGGTGGGCAACCGGGTGGGCGACATCGGCGCCGCCGTCCAGCGCTACGTCGAGTCCAACGGCTTCTCGGTGGTGCGGGACCTCGTCGGCCACGGCATCGGGCGTGAACTGCACGAAGAGCCGAGTGTGCCCAACTTTGGGAAGGCGGGCAAGGGTGACCTGCTGCGGCCCGGCATGACGATCTGCATCGAACCCATGGTCAACGAAGGCACGTACAAGGTCGTCACACTGGCCGACAAGTGGACGATGGTGACGGCGGACGGCAAGCGCTCCGCCCACTTCGAGCATACGGTGCACATCACTCGCGAAGGCCCCGAGCTGCTGACTCTGGACACGCTCGCAAGCGCCAGATACTGAGGACCTCGGCTACACGCCGTCGCCCGCTTCGGCCAAGAGCGTCAGGCGACCTTTCGAGAAGGCATGCACCGAGCCCGACCAGCCCTCGTAGCCGTTCCACTCGGTCAGAATCTCGACTCCCGGCTTCCCGTCGAGGTCCCATAGACCCGCGAAACGGGTGTGTCCCTCGAGGCCATTCTTCTTGCCGTCGGAGAAGTAGGCCGTGATGGTCTTGACATTCTTCCCGACCACGTGGCGGATGAGCCAAACGCTGTAGTCGTTCGGGCGCGGGTTGCTCATGTTCCCCGCGAAGGCGTTGTGGATCTGGTCCTCGGGCAGGCTGGACGCGAAAATGAGGGCCTCTTGGGTGCCGTTTGCGTCAAGGTCCACCAACGCGATCGTCTGGATGTGGGGCTTGGGGTTCTTGAAGCCCTTGCCTTGGAGGAACGTCTTCACGGCGGATACGTAGGTGGCCGAATCCGTCTTGGCGAACGTGACCTTGGGCGCCGCAGGTTTTGGTCCGAACCAAACGACCCCGTCGGTGCCGGTCCGGTCGGCAAGCGTCCATCCCCGGTCCCCGGGTGCGCCGTCTTCGCCCTGGAACTTGAGGCTGCCTTTGAAGGGCTTGACGTCGCCCCGCTGGCCAAGAACGAACCCTCCGGCTTCGGTGAGCCGCGCCACGGTCGCCGGCGCAACGCTCGGCTTGGGCCAGGATTTGGAGAACAGGCTGTCCATAGACCGCCAGCGCCCCTGATCGCTCATGCCGACAGCCAGTCCATCAAACACGACGATGCCGCTTTGGGCCACCAGGGCCACCGCCAAGTGCAAGACCATACTCATATCGCTGCTACTCGAGAACGTGCGAAATTGTACAACGTCGCACACCGTTTTGGGGACCTTTTTTCAAAGGTCCCCAACGCAGCGAGACACGGGGGGCGTGGGTCTTAGGGGAAGATCCCGCGAGTGATCGTGGCGTCCGCCACGCGTTTGACTCCGATGATGTGGGCGGCGGTACGCATTCCAACCTTGTGTTCGTCCATGGTGGCCTCGACGGCCTTGTAAGCGTTCCGCATGATGCGCTCGAGCTTGTTGTTGACCTCGCCTTCCTCCCAGAAGAAGTTCTGCAGGTCTTGCACCCACTCGAAGTAGCTCACCACGACGCCACCGGCGTTGGCCAGAATGTCCGGCACGGCCAGAATGCCGCGGTCGTCAAGGATCTGGTCGGCTTCGGGCGTGGTGGGGCCGTTGGCGCCCTCGACGATCAGCTTGGCCTTCACGGCATGGGCGTTCTCGCCCGTGATCTGCGCGGCGATCGCGGATGGGATGAGGATGTCGCAGTCGAGCGCCAGAAGCTCGGCGTTGGTGATTCTATCGCAGTCCTTGTATTCCTGGATGCCGCCGTCCCGGCCGCTGTATCGGTGATAGAGTTCCTTGATCGGCAACCCGTTGGGATTGAAGATTGCGCCTCGGGCATCGCTGATGCCGATGACCTTGGCTCCGGCTTCCTCGGCCAGCATCGCCGCGACCGAGCCGACGTTGCCAAAGCCTTGGACCACGACCGTCGAGTTGGCGAAATCGAGTCCGACCCGTTTCGTCGCTTCGTGGGCCGCGACGATAACGCCCCGGCCCGTGGCTTCGTTTCGGCCCTCGGAACCACCGAGCGCGATCGGCTTGCCCGTGACCACGCCGGGCGTCGTGTAGCCCCGGATCATCGAATAGGTGTCCATGACCCAGGCCATCACCTGGGCGTTCGTGCCGATGTCGGGCGCCGGGATGTCGGACCGTTCTCCCACCATCGAGCTGATTTCGCTGGTGAACCGACGCGTCACCTTCTCGAGTTCGCGCTTCGAGTACTTCTTGGTGTTAATGCGGACGGAGCCCTTGGCGCCGCCGTAGGGAATGTTCACCACGGCGCACTTCCACGTCATCCACATGGCCAAAGCCGTCGTTTCGTCCAGATCCACGTCGTGGTGGAACCGGATGCCGCCCTTGGTGGGTCCGCGGCTGGCGTTGTGCTGGACCCTGAAGCCCTCGAAGCACTGCACCTGCCCGTTGTCCAGAACCACGGGGAAGTTGACCACCATCTGGGTCTTGGGCCGGGCGAGGACGGCGTGCAAGCCTTCATCGAGGTCGAGGTGGAAGGCGGCGACGGCCAACTGTTGGCGCGCCATTTCGAGGACGTTCACATGCTTGCTCATGGCGTTGAAGAGGGGTTCAAAGCGGGTCTTTGCGGACGGTCTTCCGGAGCAAAGCGTAGATAGGAAGCGCGATTACACCGTTGTACACCGCAACTCCTATTGTAGCCAATAGGTAGGACCCGATCTGGGCGGGCGGGGCCATGAACATGAACAGGACCCGCCCGAGCACGGTGAGGCACACCACGTGGATCAGGCACGTCATCGGTTCGAGCTTCTCAATCGAAGAGCCGGTCCAAGCCGCGATGAACCCTACGATAGCGCGACTCGCGGAGTACTGGGCCATGTTCGCTCCCGCCAAGCCGCCGTGCAGCAGCCCAGCAAAGAAACCCACCACCGCTCCACCGCTCCGACCATACGACAGCGCCAGCGGGGCGACGGCCGCCAGCAGGAAGTCTGGCGCGCAACCCAGAACCGCGAGGCGCTCCGAGGCGCCCTGTTGCAGCGCTGCCCCGCCCCAAAGCACGGCCAAGGCGATCCAGAACCTCACTTCAGCACCACCACCGAGCGGACGTTGCTCAGTCGAACGTGGGGAAACACGCGCACGCGGCGGATGCCGAATTGCTCGTCGTCTTCCACCTGGACGGCCTTGCCGATCGGCAGCCCTCGCGGGATGCGTTCCGAGTAGCCAGACGTCACCACGGGTTGGTCGAGTTCGATGGGCTGCGAGAGGTCCAAGAGTTGCAGGATCAAGACGTCTCGCCCTTCGCCTTTGGCGATCCCTTCCAGAGGCACTTCGCCCATCACGGCCGCGCCAACTTGGAACTGCGGCGAGGAAATCAGGCGCACTTGGCAGCGCTGCGCTTCCACCGAGTGCACCACGCCGATCAGGCCAGCGGCGGTCAGCACGGGCTGGTCGGGCCGAATGCCCTGGTCGGACCCAACGCCCAACGTCATCCGGTGCTCGTGCGGGTAGTAACCGATGGCCACAGCGGTCACGGCTTCCCGGCCCGGGATGGGCGGCAGGCCCATCAGCGCGCGCAGTTGCTCGATCTCGCTCTCCATGTCGCGGATGCGGGCCTCGTAGAGGCTCCAGGCTTGCTCTTGGGCCCTCAACCGCTCGTTTTCGGCGCGCAGGCCGCCCGCCCGGAAAATGCCCTGGGTGAAGTCGTTGATGCCCTGAGAAACAGCTCCCACCGGACGTCCGATCAGATCGCTCGCGGTTTGGATGTTCGACGTGACCGCATCCACTTGGCCTGCGTTGCGCGCGTTGGTTTGGACGCGGCCCAGCATGACGGCGACGACGATCAAGGCGATCAGAGTCAGCCAGTCGCGTAGGGAGTGGGCTCTTACGTCCTCGATGACTTCTCCAGCATCTTGCGGATGGCTGGACTTTCGTGCATCGCCTCGACAACCTTGCCGGTGCCGATCGCCACGCAACTCATCGGGTCGTTGGCGATGTGAACGGGCATGCCGGTTTCGTGAGCGATGAGCCGATCCAGCTCTCGGAGAAGGGCGCCTCCGCCAGCCAACGTGATTCCGAGATTCATCGCGTCGGCCGCCAACTCGGGCGGAGTCGCTTCCAACGTGAGTTTCACCGCTTCGACGATCGCGTTCAGCGGCTCGGCGATCGCCATGCGGATTTCGTCGCTGTAGATGATCGCGCTGCGTGGCAGACCCGTGACCAGGTCGCGGCCCTTGACCTCGACCGAGAGTTCTTGCTCCAGCGGCATGGCGCTGCCGATGGCGATCTTGGTGGACTCAGACGTCCGATCGCCGATGGCCAGGTTGTACGCACGGCGGATGTAGGAGGAAATCGCTTCGTCGAACTCGTCGCCAGCCACGCGGATGCTTCGGCTGTGCACGATGCCCGCGAGCGAGATCATGGCGACTTCCGTCGTCCCGCCGCCGATGTCCACGATCATCGAGCCGACAGGCTCTTCGATGGGCAGACCCGCGCCGATCGCGGCAGCCATGGGCTCTTCGACGACAAACGCCTGCGTCGCCCCTGCTTTGCGGGTCGCCTGCAGCACAGCCCGCCGCTCGACTTCGGTCACGCCCGAGGGGATGCCGACCACCACGGACTGAAAGAAGATCGTCCGCCGGGACACTTTCGCGATGAAGTGCCGCAACATCTTCTCCGTCTGGTCGTAATCGGCGATGACGCCGTCTTTGAGCGGACGAATGGCCACGATGTTCGCGGGCGTGCGGCCCAACATGCGCTTGGCCTCTTCGCCGACGGCCAGAACCTCGCCGTTGTCTTTGTTGACCGCGACGACGCTGGGTTCGCGCAGCAACACGCCATGGCCCCGCACGTGGACCAACGTGTTAGCCGTTCCGAGGTCGATGCCGATATCTCGGGTGAATGGCTGCAGGAGGTTACGCCAGAGCGACATCTGCCCGCTACTCTTCATCAGCGACCAACTCCCCGGTCGACAGGCGCTTGGCCAGCGTCTCTTGCGAGATCGCGGAAAGGACGATGCTCTCGCCCGTGGTGAACAGAACGCACTTCGTGCGACGCCCCTGAGTCGCGTCGATGATCTTGCCGCTCTTGCGCGCCGCTTGGATCAACCGGCGCATCGGCGCGGAATCCGCGCTGACGAGGGCGACGAGATGGTCGGTCATCACGTAGTTGTAGAAGCCGACGTTGAGGACGGGAGAATTGGGCATCGCTGATCGTTGCCTCGCGCAACGCAATCTCCCAGTTTGGATGATCCGACGATCTTGGTGCAACCATTGGGACCAATGCGCGGCGAACCCCCATGACGCGACGGCCCCCGGGTGAGTTAGACTCTGGCTGATGGACCATGGATGGGGCCTGTTGCTCGACCTCGTCTCCGTGTTGACCGGAGCGGTGGTCCTGGGCGTGTTTTTGGAGCGCATTCGACAGAGCGCCGTCATCGGCTACATTCTGGCGGGCGTGATTCTGGGACCCAGCTCGCTCGGGCTGATTTCCGACCCCGCGCGGGTCGGCCTGATCGCCGAGGCGGGCGTCGCGCTCCTCCTCTTCACCATCGGTCTCGAGTTCTCGTTCGCCAAGCTGCGCGCCATGGGCTGGAGCGCCCTGGGGCCGGCGCTGTTCCAGATTCTGACGACGGGCTTGGTTGTCGCTAGGATCTGCATGGCGATGGGCTTCAAGCCTGGGCCTGCCGTGGCCTTGGGCGCGATCATCGCCCTGAGCAGTACGGCCATCGTGATGCGCATCCTTAAGGACACGGGCGCGCTGGACGCCGTTCACGGCAGGGCTTCGATCGGCGTTCTGCTGGTTCAGGATGCCGCGTTGGTGCCGCTCGTATTGCTGTTCGCTTTTCTCTCGCCGGCTGGGGCGCAGGTGGCGCAGGACTTCTCGTTCGCCAGCCTCGGTTTGGGCGTGGTCGTGGTGTTGGCTTCGTACATCGTCCTCACCCGACTGGTTCCGAGGGCCTTTCTGTCGTCGGTGATGGGCCGGAACCGCGAACTGCCGATCCTCCTCTCCATCCTCATCTGCATGGCAGCGGCGTACGTGGCACATACACTGGGCGTCTCGCCCAGCCTCGGGGCGTTCCTCGCGGGGATGCTGCTCGCCGAGACCTCGTTCTCCGAGCAGTTGCGCGTGGACGTCGCGCCGCTGAGAACGCTCTTTGTCACGATCTTCTTTACGTCGGTGGGTTTGCTGGCCGACGTGCGCTGGGTCGCTGCCAACCTGCTTCTGGTCTTGGGTCTGGTCGTCGCGGTGCTCTTGGTCAAGACCGCTGTGGCGTTCGTGGGCTTTCGTCTGTCTCGCCAGACCATCGTCCACTCGCTGGCCGCCGGGATCTGCATCAGCCAAGTGGGAGAGCTGTCGTTCGTGCTGGGCCAACTGGGCGCTTCAAAGGGCGTTCTGGATAGTGGGACGCTGCAAGCCGTGAACTCCGTGGCGATCATCACGCTGGTTCTCTCGCCCCTGTTGGTCGCATCGGCACCACAGGCGGCGCGCTCGCTGGCCAAGCGGCTCTTTCGGTTGCGGACGTTGGCGAAGGACACGCGCGAGCGAAGCCCCCAGCCGAAGCTCTCGGGGCATACAGTGGTCGCGGGCTTGGGCGAGGCGGGTGTGGCGTTCGTCGAAGCGTTGTCCGAGTTGCCTGGCCAGATGGTCCTGATCGACGTCAACCCGAAGACGGTTCACGATTGGCGGGCGAAAGGCTTCGAGGCTCACCTCGGCGATGCGACGAACCCCGAAACGCTGATTCACGCTGGAATCGCCAACGCCGACCTGTTTGTGGTTGCCGTTTCGGACCACGAGAGCGCGCGCCTTGCCGTGGTGGGGGCGAAACAGGTCAACCCGGAAATCCACGTTGTGGCGCGGGCACGCTACCACCGATTCGCTGCGGCCATCGACGCCGCCGGCGCAACCGTCGTGGTGGACGAGGAGCGCCGCGTGGGCGAAGAACTCGCCCGCGAAGCGCTCCGTTGTCGTCAAGCCACTCTTTAGGGCCGATCCCCTTGGAAGGCTTGTTGGCCCGCGCCGACCAGCTTGCCCTTCGGCAGCGTGGTCTGCGGAATCTCGGCCGCTTCCTCTTCGCGCACCGTGACGACCCTAGGCGCTCGGCGATACCAGGCGGCGAGGAATCCGGCAAGGGTCAGCAAGCCCGTACCGAGCCAGACCAGAATGGTCATCGGCTTGAAGAACACCTCGATCGGATAGACGGGCTTCGCGAACGTCATCTGCACGTCCACCGTGCCGTCGGTCACGTTCATGCTCTTGAGGTTCAGCATGTAGTGGACCCCGATTTGGACGGGTTCGTAGACGACGCCACCACCGCCCAGTCGCATCGTGGGCGTCAAGGTCACCGACTGGCCCGTATCCGCCGTCGCGACGATCTCGGCTCCAAACCTCGTTCCATCCTCGCCGGCGTTGCCGTCGCGAACGACCTTGCTGAACATGAACTTCGTTCCGTTGAACTCGAAGTGCTCGCCGGGCTTGAGGGTGACGACCTCGGTGGCGTCGGTCGCTCTGGGGTGAAGCGTCACGTAGATGTCGTGGAGCACACCGCGCTCGATATGGGGCCAGACCATCGGGCTCTCGGAGCCGTCTTGCTGGCGCACATAGTAGAACCCAGGCGTCGCCGTGAACGACTGCACGGGCCCGCGCACGTCGAAGACCATCTTGTTGTCGCGGTCGTACAGATCGGAGGTGGCCTTCTGGTAATCGAACGTGAAGCCGAGTCCCTTGCCGGGCACGCCTTCTTGGACGTACAGCTCGGCGCGCCGCTCGAAGCCGCGCGAGACGATCAGCCCTGCCATCAAGACTGCGACCCCGATGTGGGCCATGAACGCCGCCGTGCCGAGTTTCGACCTCTTGGCCAGCTCGACCACCTTGAACGTGTTCGCCACGATGACAAAGAGGCAGATGCCGATCAGCACCAGCATCCACGGCAAAAGCGGGATGGACTGGCGGAAGATCGTATCTACGGTGCCCGTGATCGGCAGCGTCTTGCGCAAAGGCGTGGCCGTGATCAGCAACATCGTGATGCCGACCAAACCGAACGTGATGCAGAACGCGCCATAGACCTTCTTCCAGATCTCCTTGGGCGGCAATCCGCGCCACGAGACGAACGGCGCGACGGCCATCGCGAGCATCAAGGGGACGAACAGGTACGGCAGGATGAGGTGGTACAGCTTCTCTTCGACCACTTTGGATGGGCGTCCCGTCACCGCCATGAAGAACGGCACGCTCATGCCCACCAGCGTCGCGACTGCAAAGCCGGTAAACAGCAGCGAACCCGTGCGGAAGAAGCCCTCGCGGGTCCAGCCTTTCGGGTCGCCTTCTTCGACTTGAGATTTGTTCTTCAGGGCGAAGGGAACCCACAGGGCGAGGAAGCCCAAGACGCTGACTGCGAGAAGCGAAAGCAGAATCTTGAGCGCCGAGGAGTCCATCTGCGCGAAGCTGTGGACGCTGGTCTCGGCCAGCATGCCCGAGCGCGTGAGGAATGTGCCGTAAGCGAACGAGATGAACGGCAACGCCGCCATCAGCAGGTTCGAGGGGGCCCACTTGTTGCGCGTCGCTTGAACCATCGCGCCATGAATGAATGCGCCGGTCAGGACCCACGGAACAAAGCTGACGTTTTCAACAGGGTCCCACATCCAGAAGCCGCCCCATCCGAGCGTCTCGTAGGCCCAGAACCCGCCCATGCACAATCCGAGTCCGACGAGCGTCATGGAGACGATCGCCCAGGGTCTCGCGAGTGCCAGCCAACCCTTCGAGTCCTTCTGAAGCAGGGCCGCCATAGCGAAGGCGAACATCACCGTCAACGAGCCGAAACCGAGAAAGATCGTGGGAGGGTGGATGGTCACCCAGTAGTTTTGGAGCGATGGCGCAAGGCCGAGCCCATCTTCGGGCACGACGGGCTTGCCGTCGAGCAAGTTCAGGTTGAACGGCGACTCAAAGGCGAGGATGCCGCAGAGCGCGCCAAGGAAAAGCGCGTAAACGATCGTGTACCAGCGACGCAGATGGGCCGCTCCCCTGACGGTGAAGAGGCCGAACATCGCTGCACAGGTCGCCCAGAGCAGGAAGCTGCCCTCCTGACCGGACCAGACGCCCGCGATGCGGTAGGGGATCAGGTTGCGCTTGTCCGCGTGTCCCCAAACGTATTCGTACTCGAACCGGTTGAACACGAAGAGCGTGGCGAGAGCGGCAAACGTGCCGAAGATCGCCAAGCAGCCGAGGACAAAGCCGACCTTGCCGATCTTTCCGAATTCGGACTTGTGGGGCGCTATCCACCAGGAGAAGGCGGAGATCAAGAAGGCGAGACACCCAAGGATGACGAGCGCCTTGCCGGCTTCGCCAAGGTTGAGGGACCACGCAGGGGGAGAGGGGAGCATCGGGGGTGCCGTGTCCAAGTGAAGGTGACCTTCGTTCATCGTGCTTGTTTCCCTGTGAAGATCATAAGCCAAACGGAATCTGGAACGCTAGTCCCAGATAGGACGCCGCCCCGGTGTTTTCATACACCGAGGCGGTGGATCGAGCGAAAGTCGTGTCGGCGGCGAACCGCCGCCGACACGAGGACGGGTCGTTACCAGTCGTCGCCGTGTCCGTCGGCGCTTGCGCGTCGGACGCGTTGGCGATCTCGCTGGATGGCGGCTTCCATCTGCGACAGGCTGACACCTGCGACACGGACGGTGCCAGCGTTGACCGTGTCGAGGTTGTCGTTCGCGACAGTGATCAGGTGGTTGGCGTACGGCGCGTTGTGGACGCCATAGCCGCCGTCACGGACCACAAAGTAGTAGTTGTGGCGGGCGCGCTTGATCTCCGGCGGAATGTTGGCCTGGTTCGGCGGTGTCTTGCCTTCGGCCGTGATGTTCGTGGTGTACTCCCAGAACAGTTCGTCGCCAAAGGTGGCTTGCGCCCAGGCGTTCAGCCTTGCCCGAAGGGCATAGAGGCGCTGCAGAACCTGTGACTTGGTCTGGTTGGTCCGCGCTGCGGCGTCGGACGCCGTGTGGCACGGCTGGCAACCACGGTCATAACCCGGCACGAACGAGTGTCGCGAATCGGGCATATGGCAGGTGCTGCATTGGCCGGGTGCCGTGGCGTGGGCCGTGTTGCGGGCCACCACACCCTCGCCCTCGACACCGCCGATGCCCATCAGCATGTTGAACTGGTTGGAGTCGTGCATGCTCGGGCGGGCGGTTGCGGTGCGGAGCGCCGTGTCAGACGGGTTCGTACCTCGGCCGTTGTGGCATTGGGCGCACACATGGTCGAAGTTGGTGAACACCGTGGGCGTCGATCCAGGAGCGATCGGTCCGGTGTCGGTGTTGAAGACCGCGCGCCGGAGTTGGACCTCCTTGCCGTTGTCGGACAGGTAGCCCGTGTTCTTGTGCGGGTTGTGGCAGCTCACGCAGGGCGCGCTGTGCGGCACGTCGTTGATCGTGCCTTCCGCCAAGTGTCGGATCTCCTCGTCGGACATGTTCTGAACCGCATGGCCGTTGTCGGCCACCGCTCGGAACACGCCGCTGTGGCAGTTGATGCACTGCGAGGTGCGGCCATAGCGGTTCGGATCGTGCGCGGCCTCTTCGACCGGCGACGCGATCAGCTTGCTGTGCTGAGACAGCCGCCACTCGTCGTAGATCGAACCGTGGCACTGGGCGCAGACAACCGCAGAGGCGGACTTCGGCAACGTCAGGATGTTGTCGAGCGCCGGACCTTCGGCATGGTTGGAGCCCGGCCCGTGGCACCGCTCGCAACCCACGTCGACCGAAGCATGTTTGGTCTCAAGCCAGTCGTTGAACTGCGTGCCGTGGTCTCGCGTGCCGTGGCACTCGCCGCACTTGTCTGAGCCGACGAACGCCGCGCCCGCTTGTCCGGCTGGGAGAAGGGCCAGGAACTGCTGAGAGATCGGCGGCAAGCCTCCGCCGCCGTCGCCTCCGCCGATCGGGCCACCTTCACCGCCGCAGCTCTGCAGCACCAGAACGGTGGCCGCAAAGGGTGCGATGGCGAAGAACGTCAAGAACCATTTGGATTTCATGGGATTCCTCCGCTCGATGCGTTGATCTTGGACCTCAGAGGTCCGAAAACGAATGGCCACCTAGAACCTCACCTTCCCCATAACGGAGAACACCGAGGCGTTGTAGCCGAGAGACGAGAGCACCTTGTCTTCGTATTGCCAAGGTGCGTAGGTGACGGCGAACTCCGCGCCGTTTTCGGCGCGATGGGTCAGCCCAAGGGTGAGGTAGCGGCCCCGATAGTTGCCGCCCGGCTCGAACATCGGGTTGTCGTTGTTCGTGCCCACATGGGTGAACGTCGCCGTCGCATGGAAGCCTGGGTTGAACGCGTAGGACACGCCGAACGCTCCCGAGATGCTCGAAGGGAAGTAGGGGTCCAGGTTGGCCGCGTCGCCACCTGTGCCGCTTACCTTCGCCGTTTCGCGAACGACCTCGCCGAAGAGCGAGACGCCCGGGCCGACGTCCCATGTGGCGCCAAGCGTGCCCGACGTGGTGGAGAGGTCCACCAAGCGTGCATCGTTCTTGCGGAACCGGTGGTCGAGGATCGCGTAGAACGCGTACGTGTCGCCGGTCCGATCGAACTTGACTTGCGCGAACCGCGTATCCGTCCAGAACAAGGGGTTCGGGTCGGTCGTGTTCATGACCGGCCATCCGCGCAGGTGGGTGAAGCCGCCGCGAACGGAAGCCCTCATGCCCGGGCCGACCTTGGTCTGGAACTTGGCCTCGACCGAGTCCCAAATCGGCACATCGACGAAGGACTGGTCCTTGCGAATGCGCTCGACTTCCTTGTGGCGGTAGGAGACCTGGGCCGACCAGTCTTTGCCTCGGTGGTTCAGGCGGCTGTTGAATTGCATCCGCTCTTGGGCGTGGGCCGTGCGCACCGTAGGCAGGTCGATCTTGTCGCGATGGACACCGAACGTCAGGTCAGTGCGTTCGCCGATCCTGTAGGAACCGTTCATGCCCACCGATTCGATCTCGCTGTCCTCGCGTCCGGGCTGTTTGATCCGCGAGTGGCTGTAGTTGGCCTGCAGATCGAGCCCTCGGAGCAACTCGCGCCCGTACTGGGCAGTCCAGCGTTGAACCTCGGAATCGGGCTCGGCGTTGGTGCGATCCCAGTAGCGATAGTCCGTGTAGCCGATGCCCACCGTGCCCCCGAGCAATTTGCCCTTGAGCGAGGTGTCGGTGGTGCGGGTGCGGATGTGCTCGGCTTCGCGAGGGCCGGCGAAGTACGCGTCCTTCTGCTCTTGGGCGAACCGGACCTGAAGGCCGACTCCTTGTCCCAAGCTCTGCACAATGCGCCCGTCGAACTCCTGTCGCTTGCTGATGGGGATCTCGAAGGGGACGTTGTCGTAGTATTCGTTCGTGCGATAAGCACCTTCGAACCGGGTGGTTCCGTACCGCATGGACGCCCCGCCGCCGACCCACAGGTCTTGGTCGACGCCGCCTCGAACGGTCAAATCCGATTGATAGCGGGCGTCATCGGTGGCGTACACGTATCCCAAGTCGGTGAGGACGAACCCCCGCGCCGGAGTGCCGTAGCGGCGGAACATGTGGTCGCTGCCGCGCAGCCCCCACTGAGTCCACGAGTATTTGAGGCGAGGCACGAACTTCGGCGCAGGCGGTTCTTCCTGCTCGGGCTCGTCCTGAGCCAAAGCGGCACCGGCCACGCCGACGGCCAGCGCCAAGGCGAGGATTCCTCGCTTCCAACCGACGGTTTCTTGGTGGCGATTCTGCATGGATGGTCTCCTCATCGCTTGAGGAAGTTGGGGTCGGTGTTCGACCCGTGCATGGCCACGTGGCAACCCGCGGTCCAGCAAGTGCGGCCGGGATAGTGCGTCGTGGCTTTTTCGGTGTGGCACTGGGCGCACAGACCCCGCGAGAAGGACTTCAGCAACTCGGGATTGTGCGAACCGTGTGCGCGGTGGCATTCGGCGCACCCGTCGCCGATGGTGCCCATATCGTGTTCGTACACGAACGGACCGGCCTTTTCGGCGTGGCAGGAGACGCAAGCGCCCTTGACGGACTTCATGTCCTTTCGGCTCTTGTTGGTCGGGTGGACCGCGTGGCAGTCCGAACACTCCAACCGGCCTTCAGGCACGGGGTGGTGGGAGTTCAGCCGGAATTGGGCGGCTTCGGATTTGTGGCAGTCGGCGCAGAGCTTCGATTCCTCGCTCTTCAGCAACTTCTTGGGGGCAGGTTTGGCCACCACGGTCGGGTTCGAGGCGCCGGAGATGTCCGGCTTCTCGGCCTCGCCGAACGGCTTGGGGTGGATCTGGTGGCAGCTCGTGCACGACACGTTGCCTTGGGCGTGCGCCGTGCTGTGCCACTCGCCCGCGCTCATCGTCTCGCCGTGGCACCGCATGCACGCGGCGTTGATTTCCTTGGGCGTGATCTTGCTGTAGGCGATGTTCTCGGGGTTGTCCTCGTCGAGGTGGAACTTGCCCGGGCCGTGGCAACTCTCGCAACCCTGGTAGCCGTGGGCCAACTTGGGATTGTTCGAGTACGAGGCGTGGCCCGAATACTTGAAGTTCTTGACCTGCTCCCCGTGGCAAGGCGCGCACGACTCGGAGCCGATGTAATCGTCCTCGGTCGCTTTCGCGAACAGGCTGAGGGGGAACTTGGGCTCGCTCTGCCGGTTTTGCTGCGCCGCTCCCGCGACGAGCGACACCATGCCGATTGCCAATACGATCGTTTCGAGCCTCATGTCGTTCTGTGACCCGATGCTTGACCGGGTCCTCCATTCCAATCCTAGACCATCCGACACGCGATTTCCACCCTTCTGGGCCGTTTTTAGATTTTTTGATGAAAATTTGTCTGACACGCTCATTTTGAACTTTGTGTACGGATTTATCCTGCCGGTTTAGTCAGGATTCACGGCCCCTGCTTGCACCCGCGGATTCACTCCGTGTTCACTTTTCCTGGCGGCGAGAAGGAATCACCAAGCAGTGAGGCGAATTGGTGAAACTGGTACTAGGAAGTGCCCCATGAGCGAGACCGACAAACACGCCCAAAGGTCGTCCGACGTTCAGGAATCCACCTGGGCCGACGCCATGATGTACTTGATCCCGGGGATCATCGCCATCGTGATCGGTGCCGTCGGGTTGCGCTACGGCGAGATGTTCGTCGGGATCGGATGGGTCGGCATCATCGCCGGCCTGGGCGCGACCGGATACGGCCTGTACAAGGGCTTCACCAGCAAGAAGATCGAGTTCGTCAAGGTCGAGTGCGTCTACTGCCACGCGCAGAACTACTTCACCTACCATCCCGACGACGACTTCCGTTGCGACAAATGCCAGCGTCTGGTCCCGATCCTCGACGGCAGGGTCCTGCCGGTGGAGCAGGTGCGCTGCGGCTTCTGCAACACGCTCAATTACTACAGCGAGAAGACCGAGGTCCTGCTCTGCGAGAACTGCAACCGGGAGGTCCCCATTTCGTTGGACGAAGGGCGGACGCCGACCAAGCGGCTCGCCCCCAGCTATGCGGTCAAGGCGGAAGACCAGCGCCTTTTCGAACTGCGGCTGATCGACCCCGGCCCCAAAACCGAGGAAGTCATCCAGACGCTTCAAAAGATGCTGGCGCTCAACCGCAACCAGGTCAAGCAGATGCTCGAAGAGGTGCCGATCACGCTCCTGACGGGTATTCCGCGCATGAAGGCCGAGATGCTTCAGGCGCAACTCTCCGCCCATCAGGCGCACGCTCAAGCCCTGCCGCTCGACTAATCCGGTTTCGCCATCGGGCCCATCGCCCCACAAGGTTTCGCGAACACTGAAACCTTGTCGCGTCCCGCATGCGTATCAACCCTACGAGACGGCCGCCCGGCGGCAGATGCGGGATCACGAGACGTGGTTCACCGATGACAAGCAAAGACGATCTGGAACTGATCGCCGTGGCCAAGAGGGCGCGGGATCGAGCGTACGCGCCCTACAGCCGCTATGCGGTCGGCGCAGCCGTGCGCGGCGAGGACGGACGCATCTGGGCCGGCTGCAACATCGAGAACATCTCCTTCGGACTCACCATCTGCGCCGAGCGAGTGGCGATGGCCAAGATGGTCTCCGAGGGCTGCCGACGACTGGAGAAGGTCGTCGTGGTGACGACGGACGGCTCGCCCCCCTGCGGCGCGTGCCTGCAGGCGATTCGCGAGTTCTCGCGCAATCCGGCGCAGGTCACCCTGTTTCTGGTGGGCGACTCGGGATTGGTCCACGTCTGCACCCTCGCCGAACTGCTGCCCCATTCGTTCGCAAGCCGCGAAGTCCGCCCCCTGTCCGTGCCGTAGGCCGGGTGCTGCTTGATGAGGCTCGGTGTTGTTCGGTGGTGTTCGTCGCTCTTCCATCTTCCTTCTTCCCCCTTCCCCCGCTGGCTTCGCCGAGTAACCCTCCGCAGGTCGCGGCGTCAAACCCGTGTCGGTACAATTAGCCCCGACCAGAACCATGGCCGCATTCAAACCCATCGCCGCATTCGTCGTCGCGCTCTGTCTCCTGTTCGGCTGCGGGGGCGGAGGGGGTGGAGGAGGCGGGACGGGCGGCACGCCGACGGGCACAGCCGTTGCCGGCCGAGTCCTCGACGACGGCACGGGTGGCGGCGCGGCGGGCATCATCGTCCGGCTCTACGACGCCGTAGGCACGTTGGTCGGCCAATCCACCACCGACGCCTCCGGAAGTTTCCGCGTCTCGACGACCACGGCGGCGACCAAGTTCTCGGTCGAGCCGCCAGCGGGCTCCCGAACCTACTATCGGCAGTTCAAGTACCAAGGCAAATCCTATTCGCCGCTGATCGCGTTCTGCGAAGCGCCGCTGCCCACGGTGGCGGCGGATGTGACGACCAACCTTCCCGCCACGGTGTTCGTGACCAACACGGGCAACCCGCCCCCTCCCCCGCCCGACGGTTGCTGAGGCTGCCGGGGCGATTGAGCCGTCTTTAGCATCAGCATGTCCACGGCTCCGGAGATCGAAGCGCCCTTGTTACGCGCCGAGCCCGATCTCGTCTCGCGCATCGAGGCGATTCTGTTCGTCGCCGAGGCGCCTGTGAGCCTGCCCCTGTTGGCCCAGATGCTCCGAGTCCCAGAGGGAGTCGCGGAAGAGGGCATCGAACTGCTCAACGCGCGCTTCGACACGGGGTCCGCCATCCGCGTGATCCGCATCGCCGGGGGCTACCAGATGTGCACGCGCCCCGAGTTCGACGAACTCATCGACCACTTCCTCAAGCCCCAGCGCACTCGGCTCTCGCGCAGCCTGATGGAGGTGTTGGCCATCGTGGCCTACCGCCAGCCGGTGGCTCAAGCGGACATCGAGCGCATCCGCGGCGTGCAGAGCGACTACGGCGTGAGGGCGCTGGTCGAACGGGGCCTGATCAAAGAAGTCGGGCGGAAGGATACGCCGGGCCGTCCGTTGCTCTACGGGACGACCCAGCAGTTTCTGCACCAGTTCAGCCTGGACAATCTGGCCGAACTCCCCGAGGTCGAGGGTGGCCAAGACTTCAGCCAACTGTCGCTGGATGTGGATTAGCGGGCTTCGCATCTGATTGCTGGGGAATCGCCCATTTGCGGATTCTCGAAATCCGTGATATAGTGAGGCATGGCAATGGAGACACAAGGGTCATTGGGGCGCCCAAGTGGCCACCTGCGAGCTTGCTGGCGCGGCTTCGCATGTGCTCTGGTCCTTTTCGCAAGCACGTCCTTCGACGCTTCGGCATCGGTGATTCGGCGGACCTATGGTTGGGGCTGGGGCAACGTTGGAAATGGTCACCCCAATCCACAGCAAGTACCCGCGATCTGCCTCACTCCTGCCAATGTGTCGTCCATATCAAACCGGGTTGTGGCGACGACCAGTGGTCGCGTTTGGGCCTGGGGAGAAATGCCGGGCGACGGCTCCTACAGCGCAACCCTCACGCCGATCGAGGTCCCCGGGCTTCACAACATCGTTGAGGTTTCGGGAGGTCGTCACATCAAGCTCGCGTTGGGTCAGGACGGCACCGTGTATCAATGGGGCCTCTTCGATATGGACGGTGTGTCCCTCGCCCTAACGCCGTTGGTGGTTCCTCGGCTTTCGGGAATCGTTCAGGTATCCGCGTGTTGGAATCACGCCCTCGCTTTACGCAACGACGGGAAAGTCCTCGCGTGGGGGACCAACCAGTATGGCGAGTCCGGCGGCATCGGACTGTGGGTTCAGTACCCCACGGTCGTGCCCGGCTTGAGCAACATCGTGGCGGTGGCCGCAGGAGGCGAACACAGTTTGGCGCTTCGGAGCGACGGTGTCGTCTTCGCCTGGGGTCGCAACCTCTTCGGACAGATTGGAAACGGACACGCCGCGATTGCGTACCCGGACTACCAGGGCGAGTTCAACAATACGCCGTCTCAGGTGGTGGGCCTTACGGGCGTCGTCAAGATCGCAGGCGGCAGCCAGCACAGCTTGGCGATCCGCCAGAATGGAACCGCATGGGGCTGGGGCGCGAACTGGGAAGGCATTCTTGGCACGGGTGTCGACGACTACTATCGAACCACACCTGTCCGTGCATTCGCCGGAGTCAACAACATCGTCGACATCGCCGGAGGCTCGGAACACAGCGTCGCCTTGACTGCGAATGGAACCGTCTACACCACGGGTACAGGCAGTTTATTGGGCATCAACACCACGGCGACGCACAGCTTGGTGCCGATTGCCCTGAGTTTGGAGAACTGCAAGCAAGTGGTGGCTCACTCGTACTCATCGTGGGCGTTGGCCGAGCGGATGGAGCTTGGGGGTTTGGTCAGGCTTCAAGACATCTCGGGATCGCCGAGCACTGTGACGCTCACGGCTCAGGTCTGTTCCAGGGGAAGCAGCAACGTTTTGGCATCGGCGTCCCTTCGGCCCGCTTCCAACGGAGGATTCGCGATCGAGGCGCCCATTTCCCCCGGAACGTACGACGTCACCATCGCCGGGGGAAGCTGGCTGAAACAGAGGATCGGCTCGGTTCAGTTCACGAGCAGCGGCAACGTGAACCTGACGTTCGACCTGATGAATGGCGATGCGAACGGCGACAACACCGTCAACGTGTCAGACTTCATGCTGATGAGGGCTGCGATGGGGTCGACTTCCAGCTCGTCAAACTGGAATCCGAAAGCAGATCTGAACCGCGACAACCAGGTGAGCCTGGCCGATTTCATGATTCTGCGGAAGAACTTCGGACGAAGTGGCCACAACTGATTCCAGGCGCATCAGCCTCTTCCGGCCTTCGGGTCGGGACGGGCCGCAGCCGAACCACAGCCCAACAAGCCGGACAACCGCCGACGGCGGAAACGCCCCCACGTCGAATCAGCCACAATAGAAGCCGAGCCAGCTGCAACGAAGCGGCGGGCGAACCGTGACGAGGCGGCGATGCAAGGCAAAGAACATCTCGATTTTCTCCGCGTGACCGAAGCGGCGGCGCTCAACGCGTCCAAGTGGGTCGGCAAAGGCGACCGCAACTCCGCCGACAACGCGGCATGCGAAGGCATGCGCAGCACCCTCGGGACGCTCGACATGAAGGGCGTCATCGTCATCGGCGAAGGCGAGCGCGACGAGGCCCCGATGCTCTACATCGGCGAAGAGGTGGGTACGGGCAACGGCCCCGAAGTCCACATCGCCGTGGACCCGCTCGAAGGCACCAACCTCTGCGCCAACGGCACCCCCAACGCCATCGCCGTTCTCGCGGCCACCGTGGTCGGAGAAGGCCACTTGATGCACGCGCCCGATTGCTACATGGACAAGCTCGTCGTTGGGCCCGAGTGCAAAGGCATCGTGGACATCACCCTCCCGCCGCGCGTCAACGTCCGCCTGATGGCGAAAGCCCTGGGCAAGGACACGGACGAACTCATCATCGGTGTGCTCGACCGGCCCCGTCACACGCAACTCATCCACGAACTCCGCGAGACGGGTTGCCGCGTCCACCTGATCTCCGATGGAGACGTGTCGGTGGCCATCGCCGTGCTCGACCCAGATGCGGGCATTGACGGACTGATGGGCATCGGCGGCGCGCCCGAGGGCGTGATCTCGGCGGCAGCGGTCTTGTGTTACGGCGGCGACATGCAAGCCAAGCTCGTGTTCACCAGCGACGAGCAGCGCGAACGCGCCAAGAGAATGGGGGATGGCGACATAGACCGTGTGTTCTACACCGAAGATCTTGCGCGGGGCCACGTGATGTTCGCGGCGACCGGCATCACCAGCGGCGACTTGCTCAAAGGCGTGAGCTACCACCGAGGATACGTCAAAACCGAGTCCATCGTGATGTACTCGTCCACGGGTTCCATCCGGCGCATCCAAACGGTGCACCGCACCGACCCCTGAAGCATACTAAGGCCGTGGCAAAAGGCAAAGCGAGGCAGCCCGGCTTCTTCGGTCGGCGCGTCCGGCTCAGCACACTCTGCCTGACGACCGTCGCGTTGTTCGATCTGGTCACCACGATGGTGCTGCTCGGGCGCGGCATGGAAGAGGGCAATCCCTTGTTTGCGTGGCTGCTCGGCTATGGTCCGCAGGTGTTCGTGGGTGCAAAGGTGGTGTTCCTCGCCGGTCCGATCCTGATCCTGGAGTTCGTTCGCATGCGCAGCCCCCGCTCCGCCGAGCAGGGCACGTGGCTGGCGTTCCTGGCCTACGCGGGCCTATACGGCGCGCACTTGATGCAGATTCGGGGCTGAGCGGGGAGCAGTACAATAGGGCCATGCGCCTGGACTCGCCGCTCTTGGATCGCCTCGCCAGGGGCGTCATGGTGTTCGATGGCGCGACGGGAACGCAGTACCAAGCCGCCGGCCTGACCGACGACGACTTCACGCTCGACCCCCAAGGCGACTACCCCGACATCGTCCGCGAGGCGGCTCAGCGGCTCGGCGGCAAGGTGCTTGAGGGCTGCAACGAAATCCTGTGCTTCACGCGCCCAGAACTCGTGCGGCAGGTTCACGAGGCATACTTCGAAGCCGGTTCCGACATGGTCGAGACCAACACCTTTGGCGCGTCGAGCATCGTTTTGGCCGAGTACGAGATCGCCGAACTCGACTACGCCGTCGGGTTCGCCGCCGGGAAGTTGGCCCTCGAAGCGGCCGCCAACTTCTCGACGCCGGAGCATCCCCGGTTCGCGATCGGCGCGGTGGGTCCGGGCACCAAGATCCTGAGCCTCGGCCAAACCACGTGGGACGAGATCGAAACCACCTATCGGAACGTCTATCGCGGCCTGCTGGAGTCCGGCGTCCACGGGTTGCTGCTCGAAACGCTCCAAGACCTGCTCATGGCCAAGGCCGCACTGCGAGGGGCGCGGCGGGCGATGGACGACACGGGCCGCGAGGTGCCGATGATCGTGCAGGTCACGATGGAGCAAACGGGCACGATGCTGGTCGGCACCGAGATGGGTGCGGCGCTCAACACGATCGAAGCGTTCCCGTGGGTGCACATCGTGGGGATGAACTGCGCAACCGGCCCCGTGGAGATGGCCGAGCATGTGCGGTTCCTGGGCCAAAACTCAACGCGCCCCATCTCGATCCAACCCAATGCGGGGCTTCCCATGATGGAGGGCGGCCAGGCCGTCTACAAACTCACACCCGAAGAACTGCTCGCCCACCAGACTCGCTTTGTCGAGGAAAACGGGGTCGCCATCGTGGGCGGCTGCTGCGGCACCACGCCGGCGCACATCCGCCTGCTGGCCGAGCAACTGGGGGGACGCCCGCACGGCGAGAATGCGCACTGGCAACAGGTCCGCCATGTGTTCAACGGCTTCGATTTCGCCCTCACGACGCCTGAACGGCAAGATGCCGTACGGCTGCAGGGCTGTTCCTCGCTCTATCAGTTCGTGCCCTACAAGCAGGACACCAGCTTCCTGATCATCGGCGAGAAGACGAACGCCAACGGTAGCAAGGCGTTCCGCGAGATGTTGGGCGTCGAGAACTGGGACGGCTTGGTCGAACTCGCTCGCGAGTTGGAGGGCGAGGGCTCGCACATGATCGACGTGTGTACAGCCTACGTCGGCCGCGACGAGGCCCGCGACATGGTTGCCCTGCTGGGCCGATACAACCGCGAGGTGACGGTGCCGATCATGGTGGACTCGACCGAGACGCGCGTGATCGAAGTCGCGCTCAAGCACTTGGGCGGAAAGCCATTGGTGAACTCGATCAACTTCGAAGATGGCGAAGCGCGCACGCGGGCCGTGCTCGGCCTGTGCCGCGACTACGGCGCCGGCGTGGTGGCGTTGACCATTGACGAGGACGGCATGGCGAAGTCCGCCGAGAAGAAGGTGGCCGTCGGCGAACGGCTGCTCGCGTTCACACGGGAGTACGGACTGCCCGATGCCGACGTGTTCCTCGACTGCCTCACGTTCACGTTGGGCTCGGGCGACGAGGAGTTCCGCCAAGCGGGCATGGAGACCATCGAGGCGATCCGCGAACTGAAACGCCGTCACCCCCGGGTCAACTTCACGCTCGGCATCAGCAACATCAGTTTCGGGCTCAAGCCCGCCGCGCGGCAAGTGCTCAACTCCGTCTTCCTTCAGATGTGTCTGGATGCCGGCCTGACCAGCGCCATCGTCCACTTCTCGAAGATCAAGCCGCAGACGCAAATCGAACCCGAGATCTGGCGCATCGCCGAGGACCTCGTCATGGACCGTCGCCAGTTCGCGACGGTGTGAGAAGGACACCGGGCCGCGCATCGCGAATCTCAGGCCGCATGAAGGCCCGAGGCTGGTTCCTAAGTCTGACGCTTGTGTTTGCCGCGCACGCCGCCGCGCAGATCGCGAGCAACGAGCAGTACGACAAGTACGAGTACATGATCCCCATGCGCGATGGGGTTCGGCTGTGCACCACGGTGTACGTGCCCAAGAACAAGCCCGGCGAGAAGCCGATCATGCTCCAGCGCACGCCCTACAGCGCGGGTCCCTACGGCGAACGCATGAAGCCCAGCCACCCCGGCTCGCAGAAGTTCAAGGACGCCGGCTACATCTACGCCTATCAAGATGTGCGCGGCCGCTACATGAGCGAAGGCGAGTTCGTCCATATGAGGCCGCAGCTGCAGGTCAAGTGGCTGCCTCACGATGTGGATGAGAGCACCGACACGTACGATACGGTCGAGTTCCTGATCAAGAACGTGCCGCAGAACAATCAGAAGGTCGGCATTTGGGGCATCTCGTACCCCGGCGGCTATGCGGCGCTTGGGGCGATCGACACGCATCCCGCACTCAAGGCGGCCTCCCCTCAGGCACCGACGGCCGAGTGGTTCTTGGGCGACGACTTCCACCACAACGGTGTGTTCTTCCTGCAGGACGCGTTCTCGTTCCTGTCCGGGTTCGATGGCCCGCGCAACGGCCCTGCACCGACCAACCAACGGTTATTCTCGTTCAACATCGAGGGCGACGCCTACAAGTTCTTCCTCAACCTGGGCCCCATCGCCAACACGCAGAAGCCCGAGTACTTTGGCGGGCGCAGCCGATGGTGGAACGACATGTTCCGGCATGGTCATTACGACGAGTTCTGGCAGGCGCGCAACGTGCCCAACAACATGAAGAACGTCAAGGCCGCCGTGATGACCGTGGGCGGCTGGTACGACGCCGAAGACCTCTACGGGCCTCTCAACGTCTACGCCAAGACCGAGCAGTTCAACCCAGGGATCACGAACATCTTGGTCATGGGCCCGTGGCCGCACGGCGGCTGGGCGGGTTCGCGGGGCGGGCGACTGGGCCACGTGGACTTCTCGGCGGCGTCGCGACACTACCTCGACAACATCGAATTCCCGTTCTTCGACCATTACTTGCGCGGAGGGCCGGCCCACGGGCTGCCCGAGGCCACCTTGTACGACACCGGCCGAGCCGAGTTCGCCAACTTCGCCGTCTGGCCCCCGAAGGACGTCCGCGCGACGGCCTACCATTTCGACGCGAACAAGGCCCTCGCCGCCGGCCCGAGCGGCGACGGTTCGGACGAGTACGTGAGCGATCCGATGAACCCCGCGCCCTACGAAGGCGGCACGCTGCGAGGTCGGTCGCGAACCTACATGCTGGCCGACCAGCGGTTCGCCTCGGAGCGCGCCGACGTCTTGACCTACCAGTCTGCGGTCCTCGATCGGGACGTGACCTGGCTCGGGCCGGTCAAGGCGCACCTCGCATTCACCACGACCTCGACCGACGTGGATTTCGTGGTCAAGATTGTGGACGTCCAGCCGGAAGGCACGAAGGACCCGGACGGCAACGACATCGGCGGCGCCCAGATGATGGTGCGAGGCGAGATCATGCGCTCCAAGTTCCGGCACTCGTACTCGAACCCAGCGCCGCTCACGCCCGGAAAGCGCGAGGTGGTCGAGTTCACGCTCCCCGACGTGTTCCACACGTTCAAGAAGGGCCATCGGATCATGGTGCAGGTGCAGTCGGCGTGGTTCCCTCTGGCCGACCGCAATCCGCAGACGTTCACGGACATCTACTCGGCGGGGCAGGACGCGTTCGTCAAGGCGACGATCCAGATGCACCGAGGTGCGAACGGCTCGCGGATCGAGGTCGGGACGCGATAGCCTAAGACCCGCCGCCAGCGATGCGCGAGGGCTCGGCGATCGGGCGGGTGGACAGGCGAAAGTCCATCAGCACCTCGAACGCGCGCGGCCAGGGCAAGTCGATGTGGACGTCGTCCAGACCGACCACCTCGATCTCGCGAGTGCCCACCGTGAGCCGCTTGCCTGCGAGGTGTTCGACGTAGGCGTCCTTCAGCCGCCGCCCGAGGTCGCGCTGGACGATGGTTCGGATGACCTCCCAGCCTTGCCGGTCCACTTGCTCGCGGGTTTGCCCGTCTTCGAAGTCCGAGAATGCGTAGGCCACGCGCCGCGTGTAGTTGTGATAGAGAAAGTCGTTCACATAGCGGTGCAGCAAGAACTCGGCGCGCGCGACTTCGCGCGTCTCGGGGGCCATGTCCTGACGCCTCGCCAGCAGGACGACGTTCGCCGTAGGGATGGTCGTGCCCATCGTGTTGCCAGCGGTGTTCCAGCCGGCGTAGGCCAACAGCCGCACCAGCCGGTTTCCCTCCCTGAGGGCCTCGATCACCTCCATCCTGCCGGAGCCGTTGTACCGGAGGTCGGCGTCCGCGAGGGCGACATCCTTGCCCGCGTCCAGGTCTTCCTTCATGGACCGGAGAAACGCCTGAAACTGATCGGGCCGAGAACCTGGAACGGTCACATAGAGCGTGTAATCGAACGGCTCGCCCGCTTTCGCGATGCGCGCTCCGCTGGCCAGCACCTGGTCGCGCAGGCTCAGCTCGATGGCCTTGCTCTCGAACGGGGCGATCCGCGTTCGGGCGGCATCGTCCGAGTAGACCACCCGGACGTAGGGCATGTAGTCCTCGCGGCGGACCAGGATGCGGCTGACCAACACGTTGGACATCTGGTCGATCCCTTCGAAGAAGTAGACTTTCGCATCGGCGCCGAGGCGTTGGGTCAGGGCTCGCAGGTTCCGCGTCTCGGGCACGTGGGGGCCGTGGGCGCGCGCGTCGTCCTGCCCCATGATCACGTAGTCGAACGCTCCCTCGGAGGCCAACTGGATCGCGCGCTTCTGGACGTCGTGGTTGCGGTTTCGGGCCCCCCAGTAGTCGTCGCGCGCCTTCTTGGGCACGTACCGCTCCAGCTGGGCGATGCGCTGATCCCACTGCTTGCTGCCTGTGTGTTTCTTCCGGCCGACGAGTTCGGAGAGCGTGGCCAGATCGTCGCGCCACTGGCGGTTCTCGGCGACCGCGGTCGGCGCGATGCGCATCGTCGCCCCGAACACAAACAACCCGACTCGCGGCCGTTTGCGCTTGAGCGAAGCCAGCCGCTCCAACCGAGCCATGGCCTTCTCGCGGGGCACCGCGTGGGTTCGCGAAGCGACCAATCCGCCGTAGGCGATCATGTCCACGCTGGCGATGATCGTCGAAACCTCGTTGTAGTCGAGCTTGTCGAGCCAATCCAAGATGCGGTCGGGCTGTCCGGGCGTCGTGAAGTGTCCGAGCACCGATGCGGGCGGGACGATGAGTTCGATGCCCGCAAGACCGGCGATTTTCTGGGCGAACTGCGTACAGGCCGGTCGGTCGTCCAAGGGCACCAACGCAATCCGTTCGGCACGCGCCCACCCCGCCGCCGCAAGGCAACAGACGATCGGCAGAGTTCGGGCAATCTGTCGAAGCATGGGCGGGTCCTCGCGAGACGCTGTAGTGTACACGACCGAGCTTGGTAAGCTGAAACTCACGCCAATGCTCGAAGCCCGAGGCATCTCCAAGACGTTCGGACCGACCGTGGCCCTCTCAGCCGTGGACTTCCGCGTGGACGAGGGCGAGGTGGTTGCGTTGGTGGGCGAAAACGGCTCCGGAAAGACCACGCTCATGCGGATCCTCGCCGGCGAAACCCAACCCGATTCCGGCGACATGAGCCTCGATGGCCAACCCTATCGGCCCGCCGAGCCCAAGGATGCCCACCGATCGGGTGTCGCGCTCATCCACCAGGAACTGGCCGTCTGTGCCCACCTCGATGTGGCCGAGAACTTGGTATTGGGCAACGAGCCACGAAGGGCTTGGCGCGTGGACCGGGCGCAGATCGAGGCCAAGTCGCGAGAGGTCTTGAGCGTGCTCGGCCATCCGGATTTAGACCCCTCCACGCCCATGCGCCGGCTGTCGCCCGCGGTCCGGCAAGTGGTGGAGATCGGCAGGGCGCTGGCCGGAGACGCCAAGGTCGTGATCTTCGACGAGCCGACGAGCAGCCTGACCCAAGCCGATGCCGAGCGGCTGTTCGGCGTCATCGCCCAACTCAAGGCGCAGGGCCGGGCCATCGTGTACATCTCGCACTTTCTCGACGAGGTCGAACGCGTGGCCGACCGCGTCACAGTGCTGCGCGATGGGGTCGTCGTGCGAGACGCGTCCGCTTCGGAGACGACGCGCGACGGCATCATCCGGGACATGGTGGGCCGCGAAGTCGGCGGCTTGTATCCCCGTTCGAACCGCGTCCCCGGCGAGGCGCTCCTCACGCTCGAAGCGTTCGCGGGAGCCAGCCTCACCGTCCACCGAGGCGAAGTCGTGGGCATCGCCGGACTCACGGGTGCTGGCCGCACCGAGCTCATTCGGGCCGTATTCGGGCTTGATCGCGTCCGGTCGGGCTTGGTTCGCGTGGCGGACACCGACGGTTGGCGCCCACCCGAGGCCCGTTGGCGTCAGGGCGTGGGCATGGTCAGCGAAGACCGCAAGGAAGAGGGCCTCGCGCTGCGCATGACCATCGCCGAGAACATGGCGCTGCCGCGCTTCGCGCGACGGCGAATCATCCAACCGAAGCGCGAGGCGTCGAGGACGGCCAAGTGGGCGCAGGAACTTCGCATCCGCTGTCGTGATGTGCAGCAACCCGTCTCGGCCCTGAGCGGTGGCAACCAGCAGAAGGTGGCCATCGCCCGACTCTTGGATGCAGACGCCGACCTCCTGCTCCTCGACGAGCCCACCCGGGGCATTGACGTGGGGAGCAAGGCCGAAATCTACGCGCTGATCGACGGGCTCGCGGCGCAAGGAAAGTGTGTGTTGATGGTCAGCAGCTACCTGCCCGAACTGTTCGGCGTTTGCGATCGGATCGCCGTCATGAGCCGAGGTTCGCTCGGCGAAGCGCGACCCGTTGCCCAGACCGACGCTCACCGTGTGATGGAGGAAGCCACGCGATGAAGAAGCACGCCAACCTCATCGGCCTCTTGGCGGCCTGGATCGTCGTGTTCGCGATCTTCTCCTACTTCGCTCCGAACAGCTTTCCCACGGTCCGCAATTTGGAGACCATCGCGCGGCAGACGGCCATTGTCGGGTTCGCGGCGGTGGGCATGACCTACGTGATCGTGGCGGGCGGCATCGACCTTTCGGTGGGTTCGATGGTGGCGCTCGTCGCAGTGGTTGTCGCTTGGTGTCTGCGGGCGGGCTACCCACCCGAGGTCGCTGCCGTCGCGGGCATCGCGGCCGGGGGGCTCTGCGGCTTCGTCAATGGCTGGCTGACCGGCAAGCTGAAGATCACGCCGTTCATCGTCACGTTGGGCAGCTTGACGCTCCTGCGCGGCCTCTCGAAGGGCATCGCCGACGAGAAGAAGATCGACGCCCCGCTCACGTGGCTGAACCAACTCCTGGCGGCCCTCGGTCCGCACCAGCGGTGGATGCTCGTCCCTGTGGGCGTTTGGATGCTGGTCGTCGTGTCGGTGCTCGCGGCGTGGGCGCTGCGTTACACGGCATTCGGGCGGCACACCGTGGCCATCGGCTCCAACCTGCAGACGGCGCGGCTGTGCGGCGTGCCCGTGGACCGCGTGCGGACGTCGGTGTTCGTCGTGGGCGGGCTTTGCGCGGGGCTGGCGGGGCTGATGCAGTTCTCGCGGCTTTCGGTGGGCGACCCCACGGTGGCTGTCGGCTTGGAATTGCAGGTCATCGCGGCGGTGGTCATCGGCGGAGGCAGCCTCTCCGGCGGCGAGGGCTCCATCCTCGGCTCGCTGATCGGCGCGGTCATCATGACCACCATCTCGGCCGGCGGCTCGCATATGGGATTGCCCAACTGGGTGCAGGAAATCGTGACAGGCCTGATCATCGTGGCCGCCGTCGCACTCAACCGCTGGCGCGCGGCGGCATCCCTGGGCGAAGCCGGTTCAGTCTAAGCTCCCGAGTGGTTTTTCGGGCGGCGCGGTGTAAGATGCACGCGTGACCAAGAGCTGGCGCATCGGACTCTGGGTGTTGACCGTCGGCACGGTCTTCTACTTCCTGTATCTCGTTCGCGCGATCCTGGCCCCGTTTGTCGTGGCCGTGATCATCAGCGTGTTGCTCGATCCGACCATCCGGCGGCTCCGTCTGCGCGGATGGCCCCGATGGGCGGCGGTGAGTTCGGTGTTCGTCGGGTTCTTCGCGTTGATCACCCTGGTCTCGATCCTTCTCGCGCCCGTCATCGGCCAGCAAGTTTCCAAGATGCGCGAACGGTTCGACCAACTCAGCGCCCAGTTGGCCCAAACCACCGAATTCGAGACGATGCTCCAGAAGCACCGCCTGCTGCTGTCGTCGGCGGGGTTGCCGACCGAGGTCGAGCCCTGGACCCGCCTGTTGGGCCAGCCGTTCGCCGAAGCGGCGGGCTACCAATCCGCGGCCCAACTGCAAGCGCGTCTGACGGCCTACGATCGTGAACTCAGCGGCGAAGGGCTGCCGACGACCGTCAAGGGTTGGAGCGCCATCTACGACGCGAAACACCGCAGCCAGATGCAAAAGTCGCAGGAACAGGCCGAGAGCCGGATTGACGGCTTGCTCGCGGCCAACCGCCCCACGCTCGAGCGGCTGAATCTGCCCACGACCCGCCAAGAATGGGTCGCGCAGTACTTCGACCCCTACAAGGAGCAGATGGCCGACGGCATCCAGTCGTTCCTGGGCGGCTTCCTAGGCATCGTGAGCACCGTGGCTTCCGGCGTTTTGCTGCTCGGCTTTACGCCGCTGATCACATTCTTCATCCTGTGGGATTTGGAGGACATCAAGAGGCGCAGCGCCACGTGGATTCCGCCCGCGATCCGCGCCAGCACGATGGGCCTGATGCGGGACATCAGCGACGTGTTCGTCAAGTACGTGCGGGGGATGACGCTCATCGTGCTGACCTACAGCACGGTCACCTCGGTTTTGTTGTCCGTCCTGGGCGCACCCTACGCGATCATCATGGGCGTCTTGATCTCGCTGCTCGGCCTCATCCCGACCATCGGCGCGTTCATCAGCTACTTCGTCACGTTCGCCGTGGTCGGCGTGAGCGGCAAGACGGGCAACTGGATGTTCCATCTCGGGTCGCCTTGGGCGTTCGGCGGCGTCATCGTGCTGTGCCTGTTCGTGGTGCTCACCGTCATGGACCAGGTGCTGTATCCCAAGCTGGTCGGCACGGCGGTGGGCTTGTCGCCTGCGGTCAGCATGTTCGTGCTGTTCAGTGCGGGCGCGTTGTTCGGGCTGGTGGGCACGATGATCGCTTTCCCGTTAGCCGGCGCGGCCAAGGTGGTGCTGGACCGAATCCTGCGCGTAGCGACGGGGGGCGAAGCGTCGCTTGCGTTGCCTCGCGTGCCGCTCCGGCATCGCGCGGGTTCTGGGTGACCTCGCCTAGGACCATGCGAACGCAGGCGCTGCGACCCTAGTCTCACAAGTTGAGCCATCTAGGTCGGCGCCACCGGGTCCGCACCCAAGACCAGTCCACCGGTCGCGGATTCCGGTCGGCGCCGATGGCTGGCCCATTCAGGCCGAGATGAAGTTCCGCAGCCGTTCCAGGTTGACGCGGTGCATCGTCTCGGCCTCGTTGGTTTCCAGCAGAATCGGCGTCGTCTCGAAGCGAGGATCGTTCACCAGTCGGCGGAACGCGCCTTCGCCGATCAGTCCCTGCCCGATGTGTTCGTGCCGGTCCAGCTTCGAGCCCAACGGCTTCATGCTGTCGTTGCAGTGGATCGCCTTCAGCCGTCCCAGCCCGACCATCGCGTCGAAGCCGAGAAACGTCAGCTCGTAGCCTTCTTCTTCGCGGATATCGTAGCCAGCCGCAAAGATGTGGCACGTGTCGAGACACACGCCGAGCCTGGGGTGCCCGTGGCACAGGTCGAGCAGTGTGCGGAGGTGCTCGAAGCGGTAGTTGAGCGACGAGCCCTGCCCTGCGGTGGTTTCCATGAGCAGCATCACGTTGTCGGGCGTCTCGTCGAGCAGGCGCAAGGCTTGGGCTGCGGTGGTCTTCAGGGCATCGTCCTCCGTCTGGTCCTTGGCCGAGCCCATGTGGGACACGACGTACGGGATGCCCAGCAGCGAGCAGCGGATGAGTTCGTCGCGCAACGATTCGTAGCTCTTGTCGCGGATCTCGGGGGTCGGAGCGCAAAGGTTGACCAGATAGCTGTCGTGGCTCACGATGGCCTCGATGCCCGTCTCGGCGCGAGCCTTGTTCAAGTCGGCGACCATCTCTTGGGTCACGGCCTTGGCCTTCCACATCCTCGGGCTGGCCGTGAACACCTGGATGGCCGTGCAACCGATGGCTTTGCCATCGCGGACGGCTTGACCGATGCCGTTCTTGGTGGACATATGGGCGCCGAGGAGTTGGGCGGGCATGGGATCAGTTTGGCCCATTCAGGTGCCTCATCGGACCGTAGCCGGATCAGCGGACGACCAGGCCGGAGAACCGCATCGTGCGTGCCTCGCGGCACTCGGAGTCGGTGCACTCCTGGATCGTGACCTCGACCTCGTAATCCGCGCCCGACTCGCCGGATTCCAAGCACACCGAATACGGGATCCTGAGAGCGCCCCGATACATGCCATCACCCGACTCGGGGTATTCGACCCGCGAACGAACGGGCACGATCGTCAACTTGGTGGCCGTGGACCAACGATCCGGCGCAGGGTTCGCGTACAGGTGCAACCCGTCCGGTATGTCGAGTTCGACCGCCCCGTGAGCCCAGCCGTCAGCGCCTGCCACCAGTTCGCGCGAAGCCAAACGACCCGTGACCTCGGCGATGCGGATGGTAAGCAGGTCTTGCACCTCGGTCGCGCCTTCTGGTTCCACCTCGTCCGGGGCGGATTCTTCGACAGAAGCGCCGGCAAAGACCGTCATCGCCGAAAGGAGACCTGCGCAGGACGTCGGTGCACGTAGCACCCAAGGCAGCAGGGCCGTTGCCGACTGATCCAGTTGCTCGGCCTTGCGCGCATACACCAGGCATTGCATTGCCATGGCGTTGCCGCTTGGCACAGGCTGGTCGAACACGGGCTTCATGCGTCCGAACAGGGCCTCGTGCTTCGAACTGGTCGAGAAGAACCCGCCAGCCTCTTCGTCGTAGAAGCGGGACATCATCTGGTCGGTGAAGTAGGTGCCGAGGTCGATGTAGCGCAAGTCCTCGGTGACAAAACCCAACTCGAACATCGCGAGGGCCAAAGCGGCGTAATCTTCCAGGTAACCGTGCCCCGACGCTTTGCCCTGAGCGAACTGGCGGGGGACCTCCTCGTACACCCGGACGATCTCGAGCAGCGCCTCCGCGCAACGCGTGGCCAGGTCCGGACGCCCCGCGCGAAGCAAGCCCCGGATCGCCAGGCCGTTCAAGCCGACCAGCACTTTGTCGTCGAGTGCCGGGCGAGGACGCCGTTCCCGGGAGGTTCGCAGCCGTTGAAGGTCCGATGCGAACGCGCCTCCGTCGTCCTCGACCAGATGCAGCACGTTGGCGCCGGTCCGCTGACGCGTGGCTTCGTCGAGGAAGTTGCCGCCCGCCTCGACGCCATACGCCCGGGCAAACGGCTCCCAGCGATCCAGTAGGGCTCCCTTGATCTCGGCCTCGGTCCACACGTAGTACGCGCCCTCGTGGCCCTCGCTGTCGGCATCCAGCGCCGAGTAGAACAAGCCTTCGGGGGACATCATCTCGGTCTCCATCCAATGCACGATGCCGTCGGCGGCGCGACGGAAAAGGCTGGACAGGTGATCGTCGTTGCCCCGCAGGAGTTCGGCGGCCGTCGCGAGGTTCGTCAACATGAGCGCGTTGTCGCTCAGCATCTTCTCGAAGTGAGGCAGGTGCCAGTTCGCGTCCGTGGCGTAGCGGTGGAAGCCGCCGCCCACGTGGTCGTGGATGCCTCCGAGGCACATCGCGGCCAGAGTCAGCACGGACATGCCCATCGCGATCTGGCGAGGCTCGCTGCCCAAGTCGTCCATCAAGGCGACGTTCGTGAGAAGTTCGATGGCCGTGTGCGGCGGGAACTTGGGGGCACTGCCGAAACCATGGTGCTCCTGGTCGTACTCGGAAGCGAACGCGCCGACGGCAGCTTCGATGAGGCGCGTGTCGAGCTGGGCCTCGGTCTCGGGCGGGAGCGTGCGGGCCATGGCCTGGCGCAGCGCACCGTCAATCTCCTGGGCCGAGCGTTCGATCTCCTCGCGTTGCACCTGCCACGCCTGAGCGACCCCTCGGGCGAGCGTCATCAGGCCGGGGACCTGCCCTCGGTCTAGCTTGGGGAAGTACGTCCCGGCGACGAACGGCTTCTTCTGGGGGGTCAGAATCAGAGTCATCGGCCACCCGCCCCGACCGGACATCAGGTGAACGGCGGTCATGTAGGCGTCGTCGATATCGGGGCGCTCCTCGCGGTCCACTTTGACGCAGACGAAGTGCTCGTTGAGGATGGCGGCGACTTCTTCGTCGGCGAACGACTCGTGCTCCATGACGTGGCACCAATGGCAGGAGGCGTAGCCGACCGAAAGGAAGACGGGCTTGTCTTCGAGCATGGCGCGCGTGAACGCCTCCTGCCCCCACGGGAACCAGTCCACGGGGTTGTCCTTGTGTTGGAGCAGGTAAGGCGAGGTCTCGTTCGCCAAGCGGTTGGGCATGGGGAAGTATAGCGTTCCGAGGGATTCTGGCCCTGAGCCGGCATCCTGAGACGCTGGCCAGGTCGGGGCTTGAGACTGGCGATGGCAAATTACTCAACGCATTGAGTAATATTACTCAGGACATTGAGTAATTTGTCAGCCCCACCCAGAAGCCTTGCGTCTGTGATGGCCCAGCGCTTGAGCGAGCCCAGGCGGTTCATTCAGGCCGTGGTCGGTCCGCGCCAAGTCGGCAAGACGACGCTGGTTCAGCATGCCGTGAAAGCAAGCGGCTTGGCCGCGCACGTCGTCAGCGCCGACGAACCCACCTTGCGGGGGCACCATTGGCTCGCGGCGCAATGGGAGGTCGCGAGGCAGACTTCGGAACTGCTGGTCGTTGACGAGATCCAGAAGGTCCCCGACTGGTCCGAGACGGTCAAGCGGCTTTGGGACGATGACACCCGAGAAGGGCGACCCCTCAAGGTGGTCGTCCTTGGTTCGGCGCCCCTCCTGGTTCAAAAGGGACTGTCTGAAAGCCTGGCTGGCCGCTTCGAAACGGTCCGCGTTCCCCACTGGGCGTATGGGGAAATGAAAGCGACCTTTGGGCTGACCTTAGAACAGTACATCTTCTACGGTGCCTATCCCGGTGCGGCTGCGCTGATCGAGACGCCCGAGCGTTGGAGACGGTACGTGCTCGACTCGCTGGTCGAGACCACGATCTCGCGGGATGTGTTGCTGATGTCCCGTGTGGACAAGCCGGTGCTGCTTCGCCGCCTGTTCGAATTGGGCTGCCGCTACTCAGGCCAGGAGTTGTCGTACACGAAGATGCAAGGCCAACTTCAGGATGCAGGCAACACCACGACGCTCGCGCATTACCTGGACCTGCTGGAAAGTGCAGGCATGCTTCGAGGTCTGCCCAAGTACTCGGGGCACCTGGTCCGCCAGCGTGCGTCCAGCCCGAAACTCCAGGTGATGAACACAGCCCTCATGAGCGCGACGCTCGGCTTGACGCTCGAAGAGGCGACCGCAGATGCCCGACTTTGGGGCCGCCTCGCCGAATCCGCGGTCGGTGCCCACTTGGCGAATGCCGAGTTCGAGGGCATCTGCAAGGTCTCGTACTGGAGGGAGCGTGATCAGGAAGTGGACTTTGTCGTGTCCGCTGGAAAACACCTCGTCGGCATCGAGGTGAAGACCGGTCGAACCGAAGGGCATTCGGGTTTGGCAGCCTTTGTCCGGGCGCATCCGTCGGCCCGACCCCTAGCGCTGGGCTCCGATGGGTTGCCTTTGGAGGTCTTCCTGAGTCAACCGGTCTCGGCGTGGCTCGGCGGTGCCTGAAGCGGGTCACAATAGGACCGATGCGCTACGGACGTGTGAGCGGACTCGACAAGGATGTTTCCAAGATCGTGCTGGGCAGCGTGCCCTTCGGCGACGACCAAGCCAAAGCGGACGCGTTGCTCGACGCCTTCGTGGCCCGGGGCGGCAACGCGGTGGATACGGCCCACATCTACTACAGCGGCCGCTGCACCCGAGTGTTCGGCAACTGGATGGCCAAGCATGGCTGCCGCGATCGAATGGTCTGCCTCGACAAGGGGTGCCACCCCTACGGCAAGCCCAGGTTCACCCCCGAAGACCTCGACAACGACCTGCTTGAAAACCTCGCGAACCTGCAGACCGACCATGTAGACATCTGGGTGTTCCACCGCGACAACCCCGAGTACCCCTTGGAGCCCATCCTTCAGCGGCTGAACGAGCACATCGCCGAAGGTCGGATGCACGCGTTTGGAGGGTCCAACTGGTCGCTCGACCGCACGCGCGAGGCCCTCGCGATCGCCGAGGCGAAGGGCTGGCAGGGGCCATCGCTGAACAACCCCAACCTCTCGCTGGCTACGGTCAACGAGCCCATGTGGGCGGGATGCGTGACCATTGACGCCGAGGGGCTGGCGTGGCACGAGGCGACCCAGTTCCCTCTGTTCTCTTGGTCCAGCGTGGGCGGCGGGTTCTTTGCGGGTGTGGATTCGGACGACGTGCGCCGCGTCTACCACAACGAGGAGAACGACCGTCGCAAGGCTCGACTCGAGGGAATGGCCGCCGAGAAGGGCTGTTCGCCGACCCAATTGGCCCTGGCCTGGACCCTCAATCAGCCGTTCCCCGTGTGGGCGTTGGTGGGCTGCAACACGGTGGACGAGGTGGCTCAAGCATGCGACGCCGTGGACCTCTCGCTCACCCCTGAGGAGTTGCGCTGGCTGGAATTCGGCGATCGGACGTAGGGGAGCCCCTCAAAGAGGTGTGGTTTCGGTCTTGAGCGACTAGCGGCACGTGCCGAACAACGACGCAACGGTCTTGCTCGAACGCCTGCCCTTCGACCCCTGAACTCAGGGCCATCCACCCCAGGCGGGTATCCTCACGGGCGAATTCCAATGCCCCGAACCACCATCTACACCTCGGAAAGCGTCAGCGAAGGGCACCCCGACAAGCTCGCAGACCAGATTTCCGACGCGCTCCTCGACGAATTCCTCGCCCAAGACCCCCAAGCCCGAGTCGCCGTTGAAACCCTGCTCACCCGCGGGCTCGCCGTCATCGCCGGCGAAGTCACCGTGGACGGCTATGTGGACATCGCCCAGACCGTTCGGAACGTCGTCAAGGAGGTTGGATACACCGACACCGACCTTGGCTTCGACGGCAACACGTGCGGCGTGCTCGTCGCGATCCAGGAGCAATCCGCCCATATCGCCCAAGGCGTGGACACGGGCGGCGCGGGCGACCAAGGCATGATGTTCGGCATGGCGACCAACGAGACGGTCGAGCTCATGCCGCTGCCCATCGCCATCGCGCACCGCTTGACCGCCGTCGCCGCAGACGTGCGCAAGAAGCACCCCAGCCTCGGCTTTCGGCCCGATGCCAAGAGTCAGGTCTCGGTCCGTTACGAAGACGGCCGCGCCAAGCGCATCGAGACCGTCGTTCTTTCGCAACAGCACGGCCCCACGAAGGAACAAGTCGAGGTGCGCGAGAAGGTCAAGACGCACATCATCGACCCCGTGCTCAAGGAGTTCGCCGAGTACGTGGACGGCACCCCGGACCTGCACATCAACCCGACGGGCGCCTTCGAGATCGGCGGGCCGCAAGGCGACACCGGCCTGACCGGGCGCAAGATCATCGTGGACACCTACGGTGGGCTGTGCCCCCACGGAGGAGGCGCGTTCAGCGGCAAGGACCCGACCAAGGTGGATCGCTCAGCCGCCTACATGGCCCGTCACGTGGCCAAGTGCATCGTCGCCGCAGGGCTTGCCGACAAGGCGCAGATCACGCTCGCTTACGCTATCGGTGTCGCCCAACCCGTGGCCATCGCCGTGGAGACGTTCGGCACCGAGCACGAAGACCCCGAGAAGATCGAGAAGAAGGTGCGCGATGCGTTCGACCTGTCTCCGAAGGGGATCATCGAGCACCTGTCGCTTCGCAACCCTGAGAAAGTCAAGTATCTTCCGACCGCCCGCAACGGCCACTTCGGTCACCGCGGCTTCACCTGGGAACGCACTTCCGACGCCGAGAGATTGAAATGACCGTCATCGCAGCCGCCGCACTTCTGGCCTCCTCCGGAGGATTCAACATCACCGTCCAAGCCTGGACCTTCAACCGGTTTTCGACGTTCGAGGCCATCGAGAAGACCGCTCAAGCGGGCGCCTCGTTCATCGAGCTGTACCCAGGTCAGACCATGGTCGCCGGCGAAGACGTCAAGGTCGGGCCGGAAATGGGCGACGCCGCGACCAAGCGATTGGCCGAGCACCTCGAGAAGCACAAGGTGCGCGCCATCGCGTTCGGCGTAACGGGCATCAGCCAAGACGCCAGCGAGGCGCGCAAGCTGTTCGCCTGGGCCAAGTCGCTGGGCATCCAGATCATCAACACCGAATCCACCGAAGCGATCGCGACGGCGGAAGCGATGGTCAAGGAGTTCGACCTCAAGGTCGGCTACCACAACCACCCGCGCCGCCCGAACGACGAGAACTACAAGGTTTGGGACCCGGCGTATGTGTACGAGCTGGTCAAGGACAGAGACGTTCGCATCGGGGCGTGCGCCGATACGGGGCACTGGGTGCGCTCGGGCATCAAGCCTGTGGAAGCTTTGAAGGCGCTGAAGGGCAGAGTGGTCAGCAGCCACCTCAAGGACCTGCACGAGTTCACACGCGGCGGGCACGATGTGCCCTACGGCACGGGCGTTTCCGAAATAGCCGCCGTGCTCGCCGAACTGCAGGCCATCGGCTTCACGGGGAGCCTGAGCGTCGAATACGAGCACAACTGGGACGCTTCACTCCCCGACGTCGCCCAGTGCATCGGCTTCGTGCGCGGCTTCCTCGCGGGCAAGGCCTAGCTCAAAGGAACGCGTCCAGAGCCGGCTCGGGCTCGGCTTGCGGCTGAAAGGCCTGCCGGATGTGGTCTTGCTTGGCCATGGCGATCCTCGCCAAACGCGCCATTTTCTCGGCGTCGGCCACTGCCTGCCGATCGTCGGGCGACGGGTTCGGGTAGGCGAGCGCGGCGATCTTCACTTCGCGCGCGACTTCCTGGCTGCGCACGGGGTCCGAGGCGTAGGAGTCCAAAACGACGGGCGCGCGCCCGGGAACGGTCAATCGTCGGGCAATGGGGTCGTAACGCGCCTCTGGCGGTTCGGCTTGCCGAGGCGTCGCCGTCGTGGAGTCGGCGGCACGCGATTTGGACACCGCTTCGAACAAGCGTGCGCCCCGGGCCGAACAGGCTGGGCAAACGCCGCAGTTGCACCCGATGGCCAGATTGGTCACCGTTGGGCCTCGCGGCGGGTATTCCACCTGAGTTCTTGTGACGGTCTCGATCATTGTAGTCCACCTCCGATGCGGAGAGGCTCACTCCTTTCATCGCACAGTGGGGTTCAAGCCTTTTCGGTAGGTTCGCGAGGTCCCACGGAATCCCGTCGAACCACCGGCTGGCACATCGAACCGGGCAAATCTCGGGTATCCCCTCGGGCGTGCTGCCCAAAGTGCCCTTGATCTGCGCCCCGACGCCCGTCCACCCACTGCATCGCATGGGTAAGGAACTGGGTCTCGACCTGTGGATCAAGCGGGACGACCTGACGGGGTTCGCCGGTGGCGGCAACAAGGGCCGCAAGATCGAGTACCTGCTCGCCGACGTGCTGCGGCAAGAGGCCGACACCGTGATCACGTGCGGTTCGTCGCAGAGCAATTTCGTGCGCCAACTCGCGGCGGCGTGTTCGATGCACGGGTTGCGGCTGCGGGCGGTGACGATGGACGTCCCCTACGACGGTCCCGTCGGGGCACCCTCCGGAACCCGCCTGGTCTCGAAGGGGGGCAATCTGATGCTGGACGACCTCCTCGGGGCACAGGTGGACATCTTGCCCGACGGTACGTGGGACGAGTTGTTCGATGCTGTCGAGACCGCCGCCGATGAGGAACGGTCGGCGGGCCGGAAGGTCGCGACCATCCCCATCGGCGGTTCTTCGCCGGTGGGCGCGTTTGGCTTTGTCCAAGCGGCGGCGGAACTCGATCAGTCGTTCGACACCATCGTAGTGGCGACGAGCAGCGGCAGCACGCATACGGGGCTGGTCTATGCGTTCCACGGCACGTCCACACGCGTGATCGGCGTTTCGTGCGACCCCGAACCCGGGCTGGTGGCGGAGACGCTCGTCCCACTCGCCGAAGGCTTGGACAAGATCACGGGGCAGAAGAAGCGGCTTCGCGAAAGCGATTTCGAGTATTGGCTGGATTGGGTCGGTCCGGGCTACGCCGTGTTCAGCGACGACGGGATGGCGGCCATCCATCGCATGGCCCGCGCCGAAGGCATCTTTCTCGACCCGGTCTACAGCGCCAAGTCGTTCGCGGGGCTGGTCGGGCTTGCCGAGCGGGGCGAACTCAGCGGCCGAGTGCTGTTCTGGCACACGGGCGGCTTCCCGAGCCTGTTCGCGATGCCGTAGGCCGATGGCTTGTCTCCGACGGCCTGAAACCGTCATGATGCAGCCCTGATGCGCCGAATCCCCATGCGAGGCACGTTGCTGAACGCGGTCTGCGTGGCCGTGGGCGCGGCGATCGGTCTCCTTGTGCGGAGCAGCGCTCCGGAGGCCCTGATGTCCGTGGCGCTCCAAGGCCTCGGCCTCGTCACGATGGGCATCGGGTTCAAGATGTTCCTCGAAGGGAAGAATGTGCTGATCGTGGCGTTCTCGGTGGCGATCGGTGGGGTGGTTGGCCACCTGCTGGGGATTCAGGAGGGCCTGGGCCAACTCGCCGATTGGGCCAAGACCTCGGCGGGCAGCCTCGGCACGGGCCGGTTTCAGGAAGCCCTGGTCACGACCACTGTGCTGTTCTGCGTTGGACCGATGACGTTGTTGGGCTGCCTTGAGGACGCTCTGGAGAACAAGATCGACCTGCTCGCGCTCAAGAGCGTCATGGATGGCATCTCGAGCGTGTTCTTCGCCGCGTTGCTCGGACCCGGGGTCTTGGTCACGGCGGTGGTCGTGCTGGTGTTCCAGGGGACGCTCACGCTTCTGGCGCGCTACCTGAAGCCCGTGGCCGACAACCCGGCGCTGTTGAGCGAGATCGTGGCCACCGGCGGCGCCCTGATGATCGCGATCGGCTTGGGGCTGGCCGAGATCGTCAAGATTCCCGCAGCGACCTACCTGCCCGCGCTGGTGCTGGCGGGCGTCCTCGCCGCCGTGGTGCAACGCATGCCGAAGGCCCCTGCGGTATCCTGATCCCAGGCGCGCCGCATGGACCCCTTTGAAGACGAAAATCGGGAAGAACTGCTGGCTTCGTTGCTGACGCTGGAGTTCGGGCCGGGCGGGCGCATCCAGCAGATGTGGGTCACCGACCCCGAACTGCCCGAAGAAGCCGAGGAGTTCCAGTTCGTCCTGCCTCCCATGCCGTTCGGAGAAGAGTACGCGGAGGACTTCTACCCCGGCACCGTCCTCATAGGCGCACGCAACAACCCCAGCGAGCCGTGGGTGTTCGATCGCAACAAGACGGCTTTCCCGATCGACTACGACCCATCGGAGAACAAGGTCGGCTACAACTACGACTTCGCCCTGTTGCCCGAAATCTCGGCCGAAGGGGTGTACTTCGAGCAGCCGGGTGCGATTCCCGTGGTCATCTGGAGCCTGACGCTCCGCAACAACAGCTCGCGGACCATCGAGATCGGCGAGTTGGCGTTGCCTTTCGCGTTCCACAACCTGCTCGACGGGGGCGGCAGCCCGGACGCCGCGCGCAAGGTGTTCCGCAACCGCCTGCACATCCACAAGTCCATCGGCGGGGTGGCGAGCTACCTGCATGTGCAGCGCATCAATGGCGAGCCTCCCGGTCTCTTGGTCTTTCCCGGCGAAGAGACGGGCTGGGAGATGGCGGCCTCGGTACCGGCTTCGATCGCCGCGCCGCATTGCTGGGAAGGCATCCCCATCGTCTACCTGTACAGCACGGCTGTCATCGAGCGCGAAGATCGGTCCCGCTGGTTCAACGGCCACTCGTCGCTCATCCTGGAACCAGGCGAGCGGCGGGCGTTCCAAACGCGGTTCGTGCCCGTGGACCAGACGGCATCCCAGGACCTGCCCGAGTACTTGGAGTTCCTCAACCGCCCCTCGGTGAAAATGATCCCGTCGGCGGTCGCGCCGATCCATGCGGGCATCGGCGTCGAGGTCTCCGGCACCAGTGTAAAGAGCTTCGAGGTCGAGCCCCCTTGCGAGTTCGAGGCTGATGCCGACGAGAACGGGGGCATCTGCCTGCTCCGCCCGACCGCGCCGGGGAACTACCGCATCAGCTTCTTCGACGACCGGGGTCGGTCGGGATCGGCACACGCGCTGGTGACCCGGCCCATCGAAGAACTCATCGAGGCGCGCGCGACTTGGCTGCTCGAGCATCAGCGCCTGCACAAGCCGGGACATGCCCTCCACGGGGCGTTCATCCCCAGCCAGAACGGTTTGCGGGACGTGCTCGCAGACGCCGAGTGGTTCCTGTCCGATTACGCCATCTACTGCGGGTTGGGCGAAGCGTTGTTCTTGGCCGAGAAGAACGTGGTCAGCGCCCATCGGGAGGAGATCGAGGCGCTGGAGGACTACGTTGAGACGTTCCTCCGGAGTTCGCTGCAAAACCCCAGCTCCTATGCCGTGGGCTGTGAGTTTCAGAGTTCCGTCGCAGTCGCCACCGACTATGGCGACCCGGAGATGTACGTCCGCGTCGCACTCTTCTACGATGCGATGGCGCGCATCGCGGAGACCACGACCCAGCTTTCACGCACGGCCCAAGAGTGGTCGGTCATGGCGGCCAAAACGCTGGCGGCGATGTTCCAGTTCGCCGACACCAACAGGATCGAGCGAAGCGGCCTGCTGCTGTTCCCGTTGCTCACCGAGATGGACCTCGCGGCTGTCGAGGCAGTCGAGCCCGAACTGCACCGAACCATTCTGACGCGCCTTGCCGAACGCTGGGAGCGGCTGGTCGAGCTCGACTACGACTTCCGCGACGGGCGGGATTGGAGCAGCGAGCCGTTCGACGACGTCTATCTCGCCGCCAGCGTGGAGCGCGATCGGCAGATGCAGGACAAGATGCTGAGATGCGCCATCGCGGCCAAGGGCCTCGCTCCCAGTTGGTGGTGGCACGGCGTGGACAAGGCGCTGTTCGAGGGCGTCAACCCCATGCCGAGGCTCATTGACAACGCAGAGCTCTGCATCACGCCCCCGACCCCTGCCAACTCGGCGATGCTGTTGCGGCACCTGACTCGGGACTTGCGGTTCGTGCCCAAGCACGTGTTGCGCGCGGCGTATGGAGGCTTGCTGGCGTCGTGGGCCCTCGTCGGCCCAGAGGGGCAGACGGCTGCGGCGTTCTGTCCGGACCCCACCAGCCAAATCCACGGGATGCTGCCGTTCACCGGTGACACTGGTGCGAGCCTGTTCATGTACCTGCGGACCGCTGCCGCCTACCTGGTGCGAGGTGTATCAGGTGAAGCCGTGGCTCTGGGCTGCGAGTACGACGCCGACGAGAACGGCCTCTCTGTCGTGCCTTGGGACGGCATCGGCAAGACGATCCACCTTGGCCTGGTCGGGGTGCGCGTCAGCACCAGCTTCGGCTCGATCGAGCGGGTGAAGATCGACCGGCGCAAGCGATGGGCCGAGGTCGCCGTCACGAACCGATCCAAGTTCACCGGTAAGGGGGCGATTCTGCTTGACGGGCTTTGGGGCGAGCGGTTCACGGTCAACGGCAAGTTGGTGACTGCCGTGGCCGGACGGCTAACGTTCGGGTTCGATCTCGCCCCCGGAGTCACGTTGGACCTCCAAGTCAGGGTAGCTTAGCCATATGGAAATACCGTCCATCTGGCTTTGGGTTTCCGGCATTGCGTTTTTCCTGCAGTCGGTGTTCCTGGTGACGCTCACCGTGGGCGTTGTCAAGGCGTTGCGGCTCATCCAGGGGTTGCGTGAAGACGTGAAACCTGCACTGGTGAAGATCGAGGCGATGGCCGAACGTGTCGAGACGATCGCCGGCCGGGTGGATGGTATCGCGACCAAGGTGGACGGTCTGGTGTCGCTGACCCAAGGCGCGGTCGAATCGGTCGGGACGCGTGCGGGCAGCATCGTGCGCTCGCTCGACGCGGGCATCAGCCAGGCCGTGGGCAACAGCAGGCTTATCGCGCCGCTCATGACCGTGCTGAAAGTGGTTCAAGTCGCGGGGGCCATCAAGGCGGCGTGGGGAGGCTTGGGCTTCGACAAATCGAAGGTGCGTCGCTCCAAGCCAGTCGAACGTGCGCTGCCGCAGGACGCATCGGACGGTGCGCCCAAGTCATGAGCGAGCCATCGTTGATTCGGCCCAACGTGGGGCGCATGGTGCCCTATTCGCCCGGCAAGCCCATCGAAGAGGTGCGCCGCGAGCTTGGACTCGAGCGCATCGTCAAGTTGGCCAGCAACGAGAACCCGCTTGGCCCCTCGCCGAAGGCGGTCGAAGCGATCCGCGAAGCGGCGGCCCAATTGCACCTGTATCCAGACGCCAGCGGGCACGATCTGGTCCAAGCGATTGCCGCGAAGCACGCCGTCGCGCCCAGCCAAGTCGTTCTGGGGAACGGCAGCGACGAACTCATCCACCTGCTGGGACTGATCACGCTGGCGGGGCCGGGCGACCGGTTGGTCATGGGCCACCCGTCGTTCGTCCGCTACGAAGCCGCCGCTCAGATCGCCGATGCCGCATTGGTCCACGTCCCGGTGGACGCCGACTTTCGCCTGGACCTGAACGCCATGGCCAAGGCGTGCGACGAGCGGACTAAGCTCGTGTTCGTCGCCAACCCCAACAACCCGACCGGCACGATCGTGCGCGAAAGCGAGCTTCGGGCGTTTCTCGCCGACCTTCCCGAGACCACGTTGGCCGTCCTGGACGAAGCGTATTTCGAGTTCGCCGCCGACGAGCCGGGCTTCCCGAACGGACTCGACTTCCTACGCGAGGGGCATCGCGTGTTCGTGATGCGCACGTTCAGCAAGGCGTATGGCCTGGCGGGCATCCGGATCGGTTACGGCTTTGGCTCGAATGCCGTCGTGGACGCCATCCACCGGGCGCGCGAACCGTTCAACGTGAACTCCTTGGCCCAGGCCGCGGCCATCGCTGCGCTGGGCGACGACGAGCACCTTCAGCGAACGCTGAGCGTCAACCGCGAGGGCATGGCGCGGATCGAAGCCATGCTCCGGGACCTGGGCGGCCGGTGCTCGCGAAGCTTCGCGAACTTCGTCTACGCCGACATGGGACGCCCCGTCGAAGGACTGTTTCAAGGGTTGCTGCGCCGAGGCGTGATCATCCGCGCGGGGCGACCGATGGGCGGGCCGAACGCGCTGCGCATCACCATCGGTACGCCGGAAGAGGTTTCGATTCTGGAAGAGGCGCTCGTCGGCCTGGCTTGGTGACGTGGTGCCCGGGGTGGGAGTCGAACCCACACGCCCTCGCGAGCCGCGGATTTTAAGTCCGCTGTGTCTACCGTTTCACCACCCGGGCGCGGTGACCTAGTATAGCGGCCCTACTTGCTCAGCACGGCCACGTTCGGGTCGAAACGACCCGTCTGGAGGTAGAAGCTCACCCGCTTGCGCGAGACATCCAGGTACGGCTCACCGATTTGCACCGCTTCGGCCGTCCACTCGCTCAGCATCTCGCTGGCCAGAAACACGCCCCGCGCGGCGATCAGCGCCTCCATCTCGTCGTAAGTCACGCCCAGGTCGTCCAAGGTTGCCCCGAGGCCTTGCCAGTAAGCCGCTTCACACGCTTCGGGCTCGGGGAAGCGGCGCAGATAGAACAGCGTGATGGCCACGTCCCAAGCGGGCCAGCCCATGCGGCAGTCGTCGAAGTCGAACACCGACATCTTGCCCTTGTGCCACTTGATGTTCCACATGTGCAGGTCGAAATGGACGGGGATCAGGGGTTGATCGCGGCGCAGTCGCTCGACGACCCGGTTGCCTCGGGCCAGCACCTCGCGGAAGTCGGGCGTGTCGGCCTTCGGGTTGAGTGGGCAGTCAATCATCACGTCGCCCGGCACGGTCATTTCGGCTTCGGCGGGCACGGTCCAAGACCTTGCGTGGTCGTGCAGAGCGCGCGTCAGGCGACCGAGGGCATAGGCGGGCTCGGGACCCCAAGCGTGGCCCGCGGTTCGTCCGGGCAGCCAGTCGTAAAGTACGGCGTGCAGGTGCTCGGCCTTGGGATCTCTCACCCCGATGGCGCTGAACGGATGGAGGGCGAGGTGCCCGCTCCCATCGGCCAAAGGCAGGGGCCGAGCCACCGAGACCGACTCGGCTTCGAGCAGCGCCTTCACCCATGCCAACTCGCCCATGATCTGCTCCCGCGTGCGGATCGAGTTCATATTGATGCGAAGCGCCGCCCGCTTGTCGTCCCGCAGTAACCCGTAGGTCGTGTTGTAGCCGTGGTTCAGCAGTCGCAGCGCACTGCCTCCCCAACCGAACTGGACCGCAAGGCCCTGGGCGACCGGCCGCAGACGGGCCAGTTGGCCCCGCTGAGAGAGCTGTTGGTAAGGGGTCATATTCAGTGTTCAGTGGTTTGCAGCCCGAAGATGATGGCGCGGCCCTTGCGCATGAGCACGCCTTCCTGCTCCAATACGGTCAACTCGCGGCAGACGGTTTCACGGCTGGCTTGGATCGCGGCGCCCATGTCCTCGCGCCGAACGCCGCGAACGACTTGCGTCCCCCCCGGTCCCTCGATGGCCAGTTCGCGAAGGTGAGCGAGCAGCCGTGCGCGCACCGGCGAACGGTCAAGGCGCGCGGCATCCGCCTGGCGAAGCCTCTCGCTCAGGTTCCCCAGCATGTCCAGCGCCAAGTCTGGGTTGCGTCGGATCAGGAAGACCAGTGATTCGCGCGTCAACGTCAGGGCCTCGACCTTGGACGTGGCTCTCACGGTGGCCGAGCGTGTGCCGCCGTCGAAAAGGGCCATCTCGCCGATCACCTCGCCCTTTCCCCGCGTGGCGAGCAGCACCTCGTGGTGGTTCTCGTCGGCGCGAACCACGTCGGCCTTGCCCTTGAGCAGAATCAGCAGATGGGATCCGGGGGCGCCTTCTGCAACGAGCACCTCGCCCGCAGCGAATCGCCTCCGCACACAGGCGGAGGCGATTTCGCGGAGGGCCCGGTCGCTGAGCGACCGGAAGAGATGCAGTTGTCGCAAGGCGTCTAGCTCGTTCATCGGTCACCGGCGCACGCCGACCAGCGTTCGCTTCCAGTATCCCCCCAAGTCGCTGATCTGTACGCCGCCGCGTGTGGAGTGCATGAACTTGCCGCCACCGATGTACAGCCCCGTGTGGCCCACGGCTTTGCCCATCGCTTGGAAGTACAGTCGGTCGCCGGGCCGCATCTCTTCCAACTGGGTGACGGCGAAGCCCACGGTGGATTGCTGCGCGGCCGTCCGAGGCAGGTTCACTCCGTACTTCTTGAACAGGCTCTGCACGTAGCCGGAGCAGTCCACACCTTTCTCCAGGTTCGTGCCGCCCCACTTGTAAGGCACGCCCAGGAAGCGCTTGCCGTAGGCGATCAGGTCTTCGGCGTAGTCGCCCATCACAGGCTGACCCGAGTGGAACGTTCGGCCCACGGTACCGTTCATGGCCGTCGAGGGCTTCGGCGCGGGCTTGACCGGGGTCGGCGGACGCGTCGTGCCGGTGGGCGAAGGGGTCGGGGTCGGTGGGGCCACGCTTCCGGGCACCCGCACGGTCACATACTCGGTGTACGCTTCGAATCCGGCTTCGTCGCGCACGCCCATCCGCACCTTGTAGCTCATGGTCTGCCAGCCGGGGTTGGCGGGGAAGTCCACCGAGCCCGCCACGTCGCCAGAACCGGGAGAGGTCATCGCCGCCGCGTAGCGCACGCGGCCATCCGGTCCCGACCACTCGGCCCAAGCGTCGGCCAGCGGGTACTTGCTCGAAGCGGAGGCGGAGAACGGCAGGCTCTGGCCCGAGGCCCGGGCCTCGCCTTCCATGTCCAGAGCGGCCAAGCGCAGACTGCTCGAGGGCCTAGGACCCGCCGCACCCGTGAAGTTCTGCATGGGCACCAAGGACGTCGGGGTCGAGGGGCTGGACCACGTCAACCGCACGCCGCCCGTGTGAGACGCCGAGTAGTGCTCCAGGCGGAACGCGTACCGGCGACCGGCCTGCAGCATCACCTTGCCATAGCGTTGGGGCTGCGGGCTGGAGCGGCGCTGCGACACCACGGGCTGGCCGTCCAGGGTCAAGGCGTACTCGCCCATGCTGGCCACCTGCAGCGTGTACTCCTCGCTGAACTCGGGCGTCAGCCAGCCTTCCCACACCACGCCGTAACCGCCGGGAGAACCGAACGGATGGCCCGCCAAGTCCACGGTCGGTTCGGAGCGGAACGTGGTCATCGAGCGGAAGCGATCGTCCGAATAGTAGGTGGCGCGCAGGCCGTTGCCGTTGGCGGTCACGCCCCGACCCATCACCACCACCGACCGCTCGCCCGCTACGCGGACCTGACCGTCGGTCAACGAGTATTCGACGCGCACTTGCTGCACGCGGTCGGCTGGAGTCGTGTTGGCGGGGAACCGCAGGGCCTGCACCCAGTCGCGATCGTTGGCGTCGGCTTCGTTGTCGGCGTCGCCGCGCGTCAATCCGACCTTCTCCTCGGTGCCGTCGTGGCGCGTCACCACGGCCCACACGTCGGCGGGCTCCATGCCCTGGGGGAAGCGGGCTTCGACCAAAACGTTGCCGCCTCGGTGGGTCAGCCGGTCGGTAGAGACTGCAGCCGTTTGGGATTGGGCCAAGGCCGCTGCCGCTGTCAGGGCCAGGACTGCTCGAGATCGGTTGTTGTTGCGCATCGGTTGTTCCTCCGGCCCCCGTGGGACCAGGGAGATTGTCGAACGCGATACTCACCGATTGTGTGATCTGTATCACATTGAGTAGGACCGGGCGGGACCCGCGACAAATCCCGGTGACCAAGTACAATCTGCGCCAAACCATGAAGGTGCTCGTTGCGGACAAGTTCGAGAAAAGCGGCCTGGAAGGCCTGAAGCAGATTGGCGCGGAAGTCGTGAACGAACCCGACTTGAACGGGGACGACCTCGCTCGCCGACTGAAGGAAACGGGCGCGAAAGTCCTGATCGTCCGTTCGACGAAGGTGACGGCCTCGATGCTCGACGGCGTTCCGTTGGGCTTGATCATCCGCGCGGGAGCCGGCTACAACACGATCGACGTGGCGGCGGCGAGCGCGTTGGGCATCCTCGTTTCGAACTGTCCCGGCAAGAACGGCAAGGCTGTGGCCGAACTTGCGTTCGGCTTGATGCTCGCCGCCGATCGCCGCATTCCCGACAACGTGAACGAACTCCGCGAGGGTCGCTGGAACAAGAAGGCGTTCAGTGCGGGGCGCGGTCTGCACGGCCGGATGCTGGGCCTGATCGGCATGGGCAACATCGGTCAGGAGATGATCCCCCGAGCCAAGGCGTTCGGCATGTATGTCAACTGCTACAGCCGTTGGATGCTGCCCGAAGTGGCCGCGGCGCTCGGCATCGGGCGTTCGGACTCGCTGCTCGAAGTCGCCAAACAGTCCGACTTCGTCTCCGTCCACGTGGCCCTGACTCCCGAGACGAAGGGGCTGATCGGTCGCGAGTTCTTCGACGCCATGAAGGACGGCGCCGTGTTCGTCAACACGAGCCGAGCCGAGGTGGTAGACCAGAAAGCTCTTCTGGAGGCCACGTCCTCGGGCCGGATCTTCGCCTGCCTGGACGTCTTCGAAGGAGAACCCGCCGGCGGCACGGGCGAGTACGACGGCCCGATGCGCGAAGCCAAGGGCGTCTATTGCACCCACCATATCGGTGCAAGCACCGAGCAGGCCCAAGAAGCTGTCGCTCAAGAAACGGTTCGGATCGTCAAGGAGTACAAGCTCACCGGCGTGGCGCCGAACGTGGTCAACGTGAGGACGTCCGATCAAGCCACCCACCTGATCGTCGTGCGGCACGCCGACCGGGTCGGCGTTTTGGCCCATGTGATGGGCGTTTTGAAGGACGAGGGAATCAACATCCAGGAGATGGAGAATGTGGTTCTGGGCGGCTCGCAAGCGGCTATCGCTCAGATGTCGACGAACGGCGCACCGAGTCCCGAGGGCGTTGAGCGGATGCGGTTGAACTCGAGCATCTTCGACGTCCACATCATCGCGATCGAGCGCTGACGTGACGTTTGACCATCTGTCCGTTGGGGCATCGCTACAATTGAGCCTATGAAGAACGACCGGCTGTCCGATTTGGGATTGCTTTTCGCGCGTCTGGCGCTGGCGGCCGTCATGCTCATCCACGGCACGCCCAAGATGATTCCCGGCGGGCCGAATGGCGATTGGCCGGGCTTCTCTGCCCAAATCGAGTTGTTCGAGCAGAACCTCGGCGTGCCGCCCCTGTTCGCCGTGCTCGCCATCTTCGCCGAGTTTCTGGGCGGTATCGGCATCCTGCTCGGATTGCTCACGCGGCTTGCGGCGTTCGGAATCGCGTGCAACATGGGCTTCGCCCTCTATACGCACATCGCGGCCAAGGACCCGCTGTCGCGTATGGAACTGCCCGGCGCGATGCTGTTGATCGCCCTGTGCCTCCTCTGCACGGGTGCGGGAGGCAAGTCGCTCGACAGTGCATGGTTCGGTCGAAAGGGCAACAAGTAAGCCCCGTCGTCGCCCCGCTCGGGAACGTGCCATACTCCCCCTGATCGCGGAGACCCGGCCGTCGTGGCGGGGTTGAGAGATCGGGGAAAGCCGGTGAGATTCCGGCGCTGTGCCGCAACGGTGTGGGCGTGTGCCCGAGCCCGAATGCCCGCTCCGCGTGTTCGCGTCCGATCGTCACCTACGAGCCATAGGGACCACGCGGAAGTCGCCCGGTTTGGGCTGCTTCGTTTTCTCCGTGCTCGTCGTTGACCCTCGGCCAAGAGGTCAACCGATGCAAACACACCGCCGAGCGTTCACGCTCATCGAACTTCTCGTCGTCATCGCGATCATCGCCATCCTGGCCGCGATGCTGTTCCCCGTTTTCGCCCAAGCCAAACGCGCCGCGCTCAAGACCACGGCCCTAGGCAACCTGAAGCAGATCGGCCTTGCATGGGCCCTCTACAACCAGGACTACGACGACACCCTGATGCGGGCGCGAGTCGTGCTCGCCGACCGAGTGGTCTACTGGTGGGGGTCCTACGACGGCCTTGTGCTGCGGCCCGAAGAGGGACTGCTGTTCCGCTACACGCGCAGCGGAGAGATCGCGGGCGACCCGGCGTTTCCGGCGACGCTGCGAACCGCCCTTGGCCTGACGGGCTTCGGCTACAACTACGCCTATCTCAGCCCGTCCACGTTCGCGCCGCCCGACTGGACCGAAGCGCCGATCCCCGTCAACGGGGCTCAGGTGGGCGACCCGGCCGGGACCGTCGTGTTCGGTACGGCGGCGCGGGTCAACAACTGGGAGTTCCCCGAGCCGAGATTGGAGGGCAACGCCTACCTCGAGCCGCCTTCCAGCGAGTACCCGAGCTTCCAAGGGCGGCACCTCGGCGTTGGCCTGGTCGCCTGGGCCGATGGGCACGTCAGGGCGTACAGGCCGGCTCTGCGGACGGGGAGTTTCGGCTATGGCTTGGATGGAACCATGTTTCGCCCGCACGACCTCGGGGAACTGGATCGCGATGGCGACCTGAGTACGGACGAATTGTTCGACCTCGAGTAGCTCAGCGGGCGTTGAAGATGACCAGGGTGCCCACGTCTCGGAATCCCTGGCCCACATAGTAGTCGCGGAGCCGGTTCTCGCACTGCAGAATGCAGGGCAGTCCGGCTTCGGCGGCCATGTCCAACACGGCACGGACGCATGCTCGACCGATGCCTCGGCCCCGAAGGCTGCGCCGCACGCACAGGTTGTAGAGCCCGACGCTTTCGTGCGTTCGTCCCAACAGCAGGGCGGCATCGTAGGGGGCGTTGCGCGTCGGAATCGGGTTGGGCAAGGCGTACAGCTCAAGGTCGGATCGTGCTGTGGCCTGCGCCACCACGGACCGGTAGTTCCTGCGGCTCGCCGAGAAAAACTGCTCGACCATGAATGCAGCCACGTCGGCGCGCTCTTCGCGGGGCACGAGCCGCAACGAAGCAACATCGCCCCTGTCGGTGCGGGTTTCCAGCGGAGGATGGGCGAGGATCGAGAGGTCCCAGACTTCGGTCAGCCCGCCTGGCTGCGGACGGGGCTCCCCCACCCGGATCGGCCAGTAGACGTTGAACACGGGCCGGAACGCCGCAGATCGCCTGACGTGGGACAACAACGCAGCGCTCGGCTCGACGATCAGCGCGAAGTTCGCCATTGGGTGGGCTTCGTCGCTTACGGAGACCAGGCCTCCATCGAGGCGTTCGACGTGTGCGCCCTCCAAGGCGTCCGCGAGTTCGGCATAGGTCCAAGCCAGGTTCCCAACGGTGGCGTCGAACAGATCGGTCGTCAAAGAATCATGCTCCAGAAGACGCCGATGGCGGTTCGTCGTTGGGCGAACGTCGCGCCGACCATGAGGCCTTTGTCGAGCCTCCCGCCCAAGAAGAACTGCGGACCGCGAGGCGTGGCCAGCAACGTGCCGACGACGTCGCCCTTGGTGTTGGATCGCCACACGTCCACTCCCAACGCGATTTGCACCCGCGTTGCTGTGTTGGCCTGGATGCCGAGGCGGATCGTAGGGGCGTAAAGCGTCTTGGGCGCGCGGAAGCGCTCGCCCGAGAACTCGGTCTCGAAGAAGTCGGCGATGCTCCTGAACAATGGCCTTTGAACAAGCACCCCCCCGTAATGGCCCGTGTCGAGCCAGAGGGATTCGCCTTCCGGCAGCAACTTCGCCAACGCCTCGGTGTAGCGGGCGGGGATCACGACGTCGTACCGCGCCCCGACGACGTAGGTTCGCCCGCCTTCCCTCCGGGATAGATAGTCGGTCGGCTCGATGCTGGCCAGTCGCTCGCGGAGAATCTGCTCGGTGATTCCCGATCGGCGGAGAGCGTTGCGTTGCTCGACCACGATCGGGCTGCGCCAGAGGATGCCTGCCAGGTCCACCCCCCCGAGAAGGAACGCCGCGCGTTGGAACCTCGCATCCACACCATAGACCACTTCGGCCACCAACGAACCCAGACTGGTGCCCATGATGCCGACTCGCGAGGCATCGAATTCGGGACGCGCAGCGATGAATCGTCCCGTCTCCCGAGCGTCGAGGACGGCTTGGGTCATGGTCTGAAGCATCCGGTCGGGGTCGGGGACGATGGCCTGACTTCCCGAGGGCTTGCCTTCTGGGCTGCGCTCCAGGTGGTAAGGCAGGCTGATCAGGACAGCGGCGACGCCGCGCGAAGCGAGTTCGGCGGCCATGGCCTGTTCGACGTCGAGGGTGGCAGCGCCCCAGTAGTGCAGGATGAGCACCACCGGGAACGGACCGCTGCCTTCTGGCAGGACGGCCCGAGCCAGAATCGTGTCGTTGACCGCGATGCCTGTCTGCAAGGGACTCGCGAACTCGGCTTCGAATTGACGAGCCCTGCCAGGCACGGGATTCCAATCAGCGAAAGGAGTGGTTGGCAGCGGAGAATCGGGTCGGATGCCCTGCGCCAAGGTAGTCTCGGCAAGGCAGAACACGACTATGGCGATGACCACCTGGATCGCATGCACGATGCTGGCGATGAGCCTGCAAACGGCCTCGCTCGAATCCGAGTTCGAGCAAGCGTTGGGCCGCGCTGAATTGACCACGAAGACCGCCCGACTGGATGAAAACCTGTTGCGGATCTTCCGGTACGGCGAATTCACGTCTCCTCTGTACGACGCGATGAGCGAGAATCCTTGGAGAATCCCGTGGATGGCCGAGGTTTACCGGCGTCAGGTGTTCGCAGCCGCAGGACGTCCGAGCGATTCCCTGGGCATCGCTGGGCAACTGATGGGCTTCGGCACGCGCCGAACGCTGGTCGGCGATCCGCTGGAGGCCATCAAGGCCCAAGCCACCGAGCCCAACGCAATGGCATCGGTGTTGGCGCGCATGCAGACCGAAAAGCTCCTTCGCGAACCCGCGCCGAGCCTCCAAGACGTTCCCGACGACGTCCAACGCGCTGCGGCGCTCGTGCTGCTCACCCAGTTGCGAAGCATCGAGTTCCGCCGGGCGGCCTTTGCGGCCATTCCCGAACTCGATGCCACTCTTCAGGAGACGGCCCGTTCGGTGGGCGTCCCCAGCGAAGTCGGCGCGTTTCGGGCATGGGCCGAGCGTGCAGCCAAAGTGGACATGCGCGCGCTCGGCGCGGGGGGCCACGATTTGGCGCTGGCCGCCGAAGCCGCGAAGGACCTCTTGGCCGGGTCGCTGACCACCGAATCGTTCGACTGGCACGTTGACACGGTGTGGGGCAAGATCAGGCTCTGCGGCGGGGCTGCAACGGTGCACGAAGGGCCGCATCTCTTGATCCTCGACACGGGCGGCAACGATCGGTACATCAACCTTCCCGCGAACCACAGCGGCTCCAACTGGGCCAGCGTGGTGCTCGACATGAGCGGCCACGACCTGTACCTGAGCGACACCGCCTTGCTCGAAACCACGGTCGCAGAATGGGAGGGCCGCCGAAACGGGAGGCAATACGCCGGGCCGGCGGGTGCGCTGTACGGCTACACCTGCCTCATCGACGTCAGCGGCAACGACACCTACCGCTCGCATCGTCCGGGGCTGGCGTCGGCTCGGTTCGGCTTCGCCACGCTGCTCGATCTTGCGGGCAACGACTGCTACGAAGGCTACGGCGACGGGCTCGGTTTCGCCAACTTCGGCGCGGCCGTCTTGGAGGATATGGCGGGCGACGATGTCTACCTCGGCTTCAACCAAGTTCAAGGCGTCGGCCAGACGATGGGTTGCGGCATGCTGATTGATCGCGCCGGCAACGACCTGTACACGGCCAACGACACCGTGATCGACTTTCCCTCGCCGCAGAGCGCCGAGCACAACGTCAGCATGGCGCAGGGCGCGGGCAATGGGTTGCGCGCCGACTACACCCATGGGCGGAGTCTGAGCGGCGGCGTGGGCATCCTCTACGACATCGCGGGCGCCGACAAGTACTCGTGCGGCGTGTTCGGGCAGGGCGTCGGCTACTGGAAAGCCGTGGGCATGCTGTGGGATCAGGATGGGCGCGACGAGTACCTCGGCCAGTGGTACGCCCAAGGCGCATCCGCCCACTTCGCCATCGGCTACCTCGACGATGCAGACGGGGCCGACGTCTACCGCGCTCCCATGAACATGGCGCAAGGCGCGGGGCACGACTTTGGCGTGGGCATGCTGGTGGACCGAGCGGGCAACGACCTCTACGAGGCGCCCAACCTCAGCCTCGGGGCGGGCAACGCCAACGCGATCGGTGTGTTCGTGGACATGGCGGGTTCCGACACGTATCGCACGAAGGGCATCACGCTCGGTTCGGCGGCTGCAGCAGTCAACGGGAGCCTCCGCAGTCGGGCGCTCTGCTTTGGGCTGTTCCTCGATCTGGGCGGCGACGACGAGTACCCCGAGTTCGCCACATGGGCCAAGAACGCCCATACAACGGTGAACTGGGTGGACCGGCGCACCTCGCCCGAAGAAAGCCAACTCGGGGTGTTTGGCGATCGCTAGGGTCCGCCGAACCAAGATCGTCTGCACGCTGGGCCCGGCCGTGGATTCGCGCGAAAAGGTCGCGGCGCTGATCCAGGCGGGCATGAACGTGGCCCGCATCAACTGCAGCCACGGCGATTGGGAGACGCGTCGCAAGTGGATCGGCTGGGTGAGAGAACTGAGTCCGGTGGTCGGCGGGGTGGCCGTGTTGGTGGACCTGCAGGGCCCCAAATTCCGTATCGGCGCCATCGAGGGCATCCTCGACGTCAAGCCAGGTTTCGAACTCGTGTTGGGGCCGAACGATGCCGACATCCCGCTAACGCAACCCGAGGTGCTCGCCAGCTTGACCACGAACTCGCGCCTGTTGCTCGGCGATGGCAATGTGTCCCTCCGCGTCCTCGATCGGAACGGCGACCGCATCCGAGCGCGGGCGAGCACGGGCGGGTTGGTCACCAGCCGCCAAGGCGTCACCGTGGTCGGCAAGACGTTCGACGTGCCCGCGATCTCGGCGAAGGACCGGACCGACCTTGTCGAAGCCTGCCGTGTTGGTGCCGACTTCATCGCCCTCAGTTACGTCAAGTCGGGTGAAGACATCGCCGAACTCCGGCAATTGGTGAACGAGCACGACCCGTCGGTTCACCTCGTGGCGAAGGTCGAGATGCGGCAGGCGCTCAAGCACCTGGAAGACATCGTGCATCAAGCCGATGCCGTCATGGTGGCCCGCGGCGACCTCGGGCTTCAGATGGACCTCGAAGAAGTGCCGATGGCTCAAAAGGAGATCATCCGAGTCTGCCAACGGCGTGGCAAGCCTGTGATCACAGCCACCCAGATGTTGGAGAGCATGATCTCAGCTCCAAGACCGACTCGAGCCGAGGCCAGCGACGTCGCCAACGCGATTCTCGATGGCACGGACGCTGTGATGCTCTCTGGCGAGACGGCGGCCGGTGCTTACCCCATCGAGGCGTGCTCTGCGATGGCGCGCATCTGCGCGCGCACCGACCAAGAGGTGGACAGCGGACCGCTCCTGCGCGAGTACTCCGGCCGAGCGCGAAAGGGGCAAACCTCGGCGACCGAGGCCGTGGCCCACGCCGTGGCCGAGATTGCGCGGACGCTTCGACCGAAGGCCATCGTGACCACCACGTCGTCCGGGCAGACGCCCCGCTTGGTGAGCAAGTTTCGACCGTCCACTCCGATTCTCTGCGCAAGCTGGCGTCCCAAGACAAGGCTGCAGATGGCGTTGGTCTGGGGCGTCGAAGCGGTCGACGTGGCGCTGCCCACCACCACGGATGAAATCGTCGACCACGCGATGCACGCTTTTCTCGCCGCGAAACGTCTGAAGATCGGGGACTCCGTGGTGCTTAGCGCCGGAGTGCCCGCCGGGGAACCCGGCAACACCAACTTGATCCTGATTCGACCCGTGACTGCCAGCCATGAAGGGTAAGCCGCTTGTCCAAGCCATCGTGATCGTGATCGCCGTCGCCACGGGCCTGGTGCTCAGCCAGAAGCCCTGGCGGTTCAACGCATCTGCCGCCGTCGAGGCCGATGCGCAGGTGAAACAGACCGAGGAAGCCGAGGCCAGACTGCGCGAGCTCGCCCGACAGGAAGCCTACGCCCAAAGCCCGGCAGGTCGAGAGGAGCAGGCCCGAAAGCAGGGCATGCTGTTGCCGGGCGAATCGTACGTCGAGCCCAAGAAGTCCCCGTCGAACCCGCGATGAGCGTGCTCGCCCTGTCCCTCGCCTTGGCGACGATCCCCCAGACCATCGTCGTCGAAACGTGGTTCCACGACCGCGATGCCGGGGTAGACGAGCGCGTGGTCGAGCGGCTGACGCTCGCTCCAGAAGAGGGCTCGAAGGTCAACGTAGTCCGCAAACTCGAGAAGACGATCTTGGGCCAAGTGGTGCTGCCCGTTCCCGCCGAGACCCCAGGCACCAAGTTCGAAGCCAGATTCGCCAGCGACGGCACTTGGCTCCAGACCCCATCGGACGTCGAGCCACACGAGTTGGTCCGAATGAGTCGGCTGTTGTTCCCGCCGACGGCCCCCGAGTCGGGACGCTCTTGGTCCTCGACCCTTGCTGCCATTCCCAACACCCAGGTGCCCTCGGCCAAGTTCTCGCTGACGCGCAGTCCCCTTGCAGCGGGCGGTTGGCGCGCACAGGGCACGTTCTCCGAGCAAGCCGAAGCAGGTTTGACTGCGCAGGGCTGGATCGCCTACGATGCGAAGGGTCGTTGGACCGAGATGGAGTGGAAGGGCAAGGGCGCTCGGCTGCCCGAGGGCGATGGGACTTCGCTTGCGTTTACTCTGAAGGCCACAGCGACCTACAAAGGTTGACCCCCGGCGCGTCGTACCGGGGGTCGGGTCGGCAACTCAACGAGGAATGCCGTGGTAGTTTGGCTCGCCTTCGACCGGTTCGCCGGGCGCCCGGGTCATGGGCGTCACGCCTGCGGTCGCGGGGGCCGTGGGAATGGCTGGATCGCGGTGCCGCAACACCTGATAGGTGATGACGCCGGCTGCGACCAAGAGGAGTGCGATGGCCCACTTCATTCGATCCGTCACCTACTCCAAGTCCCACAGGGCTTCGTCGGCGAGCCGCTCGACGCGCGTGGTAATTGCGTGTCCGTCGAGCCAAGCCACGTTGGCCGCGTTGTTGTGGCGCGGCATCACGAAGCCGTAGGACGTTCGCGTCAAGGGCGGAGCGCCTGTCCAAAGGCTGGGCGGGTTGATCACGTAGTAGCCCATCACCAGGTTGGTCGGGTCGGTCGGCGGCGCCCACGTGCTGTCGGCGAGCAACACGGTCCGAGAGGGCTCGTACGCGGCGGTCATCGGCTTGCCGATGCTGTAGATGGTTCGTGCGGTGGCCGGGTTCTGGCCCTGGGGCACTCGGTAGTCGGGTGCCAGATACCACCAGTTGAACCCGTAGCTGGGATAGAGGCCCCAGAGGTAGCCGTAGTACGGGTTGTTCTTGTCGCGGCATCCGCCCATGCAAAGCGAACCGGACCACTCCTTGGTGTCGCTCGGCGAGCGGTAGAGGTCCATGGACTTCACGTAAGGGAGCGTGAGCCAGGGCCAGTGGAACGCGCCGAAGTTGTCGGGGGTGGTTTGGCCGGCTGCGCCCATGATGGTCGCGCTGGGGAGCACGTCGTCGTAGTCGGCGACGTAGAGTTGGAAAGCGATCGCGTGTTGCTTGATGTTGCTCAAGCTCTGCGTCTTCTTGGCCGATTCCTTCGCTTGCCCGTAAACGGGGAAGAGCATGGCGGCGAGGATGGCGATGATCGCGATGACGACGAGCAGTTCGATGAGGGTGAACCCAGATCGTCGATTGGATTGGCGCATGACAACCCGATGATCGCTGGTCGAGACTATGGGGCGATTTGCGCGTTTCACCGAACGTTTGGCGTTCTTGACGATGCTGCAAAAATGATGATCGGTGAACCAATCCAGACTGTTTGAGGCTTGATTCGACTATCTTTGCATTGCTTTTTCTGATGATTGGGGCGTAGGTCTTTGGAACCGTCGGTGCGACATTGGTCCCATCCCGGCGTCCCACCGCTGCCGCGAGTAGAATGCCTCCGATGTCCGACCAAGTCCCCGAAGTGACCGTTGAAGAACTCAAGCGCGCCATGGACGAGGGGCGCAAGCCTTTCCTGCTGGATGTGCGCGAACCCCACGAGTTGCGCCTCAGCAAGCTCGACTACGACGCCCACATCCCGATGGACCTGGTCGAAGCACGTCTCGCCGAACTGGACCCGGACGCGGAGATCGTGGTGATCTGCCGGACGGGCAACCGGAGCGGGACGATCACCGAGCTGTTGAGGTCGAAGGGGTTCGCCAACGCCAAGAACCTCGTGGGAGGCATGAACGCCTGGGCAAAAAAGATCGACCGTTCGATGCGGCAGTACTGATTCGCGCGGGTGCGCGGGCGGGTGGTCGGCATCTGGTCCGCTGAAGCCCGTGGGCCGCAACGCCAAATGCCAACCACCTACGACCGTCAGATGATGCCTTGCCGACGCAACTCGGGGTAGTGGCAGGCCTTGAACTTCTTGCCGCTGCCGCAGGGGCAGACGTCGTTGCGGCCGACCTTCTTCCAGTCGATCCCCGCGAGCGATGACACCGCCGCGGGCGCAGCCGCTGCAACGGGCGACGCGACGCCGGCGCTGGTCAAAACCTCGTCGTCCACGCGCATCATCTGGGGTGCTTCCTCGACCGGCGGCGCGGCCTCCGGCATGGGCGGGCGCTGTTGCAGCGAGGCGTGGAAGATCATCCGGACGGCCTGATCCCGAATCCCGCGCAACGTGTGCTGGAACAGGTTGAACGTCTCCTTCTTGTAGGCGATCAGCGGGTCCATCTGGCCATAGCCGCGCAACCCGATGCCCTCGCGGATGTAGTCCACCATCTGCAAGTGGTCCATCCACTTGTCGTTGATGGCCCGGAGCATAACCGTCTGCTCGACCACCTTGGAGACTTCGCCCAGTTCTTCCAGCTTGGCCGCGAACGCGCGCTTGGCGATGTCCGAAACGTATTCCTCCAACCGCTCGCCGCTGTGTTGCGCCAAGTCCTCGGGGGACGTGTAATCCAGCGCGGGGAGCACTTCGTTGAGCTCGTTGAACAAGCCCTCGTAGTCGGTGTACCACGCACCGTTGTCGTCCACACCGACGGCGTTACGGACGAGTTCGACCACCAGTTCGCCGGTCTGCTTCTCCAGGTCCTCGCGGCAGTCCTTGCCGAGGAGCACTTCGCGTCGCCAGCCGTAGATGTGCTCGCGTTGGGCGTTGAGGACGTCGTCGTACTCCAGAACGTGCTTACGTGCCTCGAAGAAGTGGTTTTCGATGCGCTCCTGCGTCTTCAGGATCATCTTGGAGAGGAACTTGGCCTTGACCTCTTCCATGGGCGGCCACTGCTTGAGCAGCGGGTTCTCGAGCATCTTCGCGTTGAAGATCTTCCAGAGTTGGTCTTCGAGCGAGACGAAGAAGCGGCTCTCGCCGGGGTCGCCTTGTCGGCCCGATCGTCCGCGCAACTGGTTGTCGATGCGGCGGCTCTCGTGGCGCTCCGTACCCAGTATATACAAGCCTCCCAGCACCCGGACCTCTTCGGCGGCCAGGCTGCGCTCTTGGTCGTCCAAGGGGAGCGGGGGCGCGGCACGCTCCTTGCCGCCTCGACGGAAGCTCTTGAACGTGCTGGCGTACTCGTCGCCGATCTCGTCGCCTGCGCTCAGGGCTTGGCGGACCTGCTCGTCCACCACGCGCCCGCCGAGCAGGATGTCCACACCGCGACCGGCCATGTTGGTCGCGATGGTGATGGCCCCTTTACGGCCCGCTTCGGCGATGATGGCGGCTTCCTTTTCATGGAACTTCGCGTTCAGCACGTTGTGCGGGATGCCATGGGAGAGGGCTTCCTCCAGATGCTGCCTTGAATCGCCGCCCAGCTTGAACTGCTCCAGCGCCCAATCGAGGTTCTCGCCCGAATGCGGATCGCCGCTCAGCCCTTCGCTGGCCATGAACTGTTTGAAGGAGTTCATGGATGTGTCGGCCAGCGGCGTGTTCACCAGGTTGTTCGCGCTCTGCTTGTCCTTGATGGACTTCGTGTTCTCGACGGCATCGCGGAGCCGGACAGCGAGCAACAGCTTTTGGAGCATCTCGGCCGTGAGCCGCGTCGAGACTCGCTCGGTCATCTCGATGGAGCGCGTGCCGACCAGAACGGGCTGCTGCTTCGTATAGAGGCGCAGGATCTCCCAGGCGATGCCGCGGAACTTGGCCTCCTCGGTCTTGTAGATCACGTCCTCTTGGTCCTTGCGGATCATGTTGCGGTGCGTCGGGATGCACACCACGTCGAGGCCGTAGATCTTGCGGAATTCGTCTTCTTCGGTCTTGGCCGTACCGGTCATGCCGGCCAGCTTGTTGTAGAGGCGGAACAGGTTCTGGAACGTGATCGTCGCGACGGTCTGGCTCTCGCGCTGGATCGGCACGTTCTCCTTGGCTTCGAGGGCCTGGTGCAGACCATCCGAGAAGCGGCGGCCGAACATCATGCGACCCGTGTTCTCGTCCACGATGACGACCTCGTTGCCGCGGACCACGTAGTCCACATCCCGCTCGAACAGAGCGTACGCCTTGAGGCTCGCGTTGACGTGGTGGAGCACCTTGGGGTCGTCCGCGATGTTGCCCATCTGCATGGACTCCTCGATGAAGTCCATGCCCTCTTCGGTCAGGCTGGCGCTATGGTTCTTCTTGTCGGCGGTGTAGTGGACCTCTCGCTCGAGCGCTTTGACCACTTTGTCGATGACCTTGTACATGGACGTGTCTTCGGTCGAGGGGCCGCTGATGATGTGCGGGGTTCGCGCCTCGTCAATCAGGATCGAGTCCACCTCGTCGATGATCGCGAAGTTCAATTCGCGCATCACCAACTGCTCGACGCTGAACGCCATGTTGTCGCGCAGGTAGTCGAATCCGAACTCGTGGTTCGTGCCGTACGTGATGTCGAACGAATAGGCTTCGCGGCGCGAGCACGCCACTAGGTTCATGTAGCGCGGGTCTGGATGCTCGGCGCCGGGGACGTATTGGTAGCTGCCGCCCAACTCGTCCGAGTCGGCGGATTGGCCTTGGATGATGCCGACGGTCAGTCCGAGGAAGTGGTAGATCGGGCCCATCCAGACGGCGTCGCGGCGGGCAAGGTAGTCGTTCACCGTGACGAGGTGGACGCCGCGCCCGGTGAGCGCGTTCAGGTAGATCGGGGCGACGGCGACGAGCGTCTTGCCTTCGCCGGTCTTCATCTCCGAGATGCGGCCTTGGTGGAGCACGACACCGCCGATCATCTGCACGTCGAACTGACGCATGCCGAGCGTGCGTTTGCTGACCTCGCGGACGACGGCGAACGCCTCGGGCAAGATGATCTCGAGCTTCTCGCCACGAGCGAGCCGCTCCTTGAACTCGGGGGTCTTGGCCTTGAGTTGGTCGTCGGTGAGCGCGGCGGTCGCCGATTCGAAGTCGTTGATCTGGGCGACGATGGGTTGGATGAGCTTGACGTCTTTGTCGCTGGTGTCGAAAAGTTTGCGGAGGAAGTCCATGAGAATCGGTCTGGGGTGCCGTAAACGGCGTCGTGGCGCGGGTGCGCGGGCGTCGAGCGTGGGAAGCTACGCTCGGGGACCGGCGCGATCGTTCCAGGCCGTTCCGAACCCGTTCGGCACGCCCGAAGTCGGCTGGTTCTGAGGGACGGGGACCGCCGACTCAGTCGGCGGAATCTGGGGCGACTCGGCCTGCCGGGTTTGAAGCAGGAACCAAGCCTTGGCCAGCGCTCTGGCCTCTTCAGACTCGAATTCGGCGCTGTTGCCGTCTCGCTCGGCATGGCTGGCGATCTGAACCGCCTGCAGGGCCCAATGAATGCGCACCGGGTCGAGACTGCCGCCCGAGGCGGCCGACCCTTGCACGAGCATCAGCAACAGAACAGGAAGCAGGGGAAACACGCTTCAGCGGCTATTATGGCGCATCCATCGGGTCGCGGCTGGGCCGATGCCGTTCCGGGAACTTGCTCACGGCCAAGCGATGTCGAGGCGTAGAATTCTCTGATCTCGATGCTGGATGATCAGGTGTCCGCCGTTTCCGGTAAGGCGTTGCGGCTGGGGTTCCTGCTCGGCGGCCTCGGGAAATCCGAGCTCGACGAGAAGTTCCGAAAAGGCCCGAGGCTCGCTCCCCTCGATCCAGATGCTCCAGGGGCCCCAGTCGTCCAGCCCTCGAGTTTCTCGGAAAAGGGCAACTCGGCCTGCGTCGTCCACGAACCAGACGGTGCCTACGCCATCGAGGAGCTTCTGTCTGCCCAACGCATCCACGATCACAGGGGATACCGGTCTCTTCTCGTCCTTCCACACAACGTGCCCGCCGGACCACTTGTGGTTTCTGCTGCGGTTGGGCGCGACGATCTGGGCTTGGTCAGGCGTGAGTTGAGGCGAATCAAAAACGGGCGGGCGTGGCAAAGTCTCGATAGGCTCGAGTGGCCCGGGCGACTTCCACCGGAAGTAGTTCCAAGTATCGCCTGGGACTCGTCGATAGGTGCCATAGATTGTGCCGTCGTCTTCAAGAAAGCGCATCACTGACGCATAGACGCCGGGCGCCTCCGGTGTCGTCAGGCCCGTTGACGGCGTGTAGTGAGCAACCATAGACTGATAGTCGGTGCCAGTCCACCTGGATAGACCACCAGCCCAATGCTGTCCATCCGACGATATGGCTCCGGCGCCAGCAGACGTCCAAGGGGGAGGCGGAGCAATGACAGTGACACTCTCGCCTACTATCATAAAAGCTTCGGGTACGGACCGGTTGACTGCCAAAACATTCGCATTCTCGGAGAGCCCAGCAACTATGCCATAAGCCGATGTCGGATACCGAAACAGAGTAAGAACGGGCTTTGCGGTACCAGAACCAAGTAGTCCGCTGCCGCCGCAACCCAATGTCACCAGTGTCGCAAATACTGCGACGACGGCAAGTGCTGAGTTGCGAGTCATGGGTTGGCCGGAACGTAGTGGACATAGTTCGGCTTAGGCGCCGAAGCAAGAGCACTGTTTTCTCGGCCTTGCCCAACCTCAATCTCGCCCAACTCAAGAGGTGGGGCAACGCCGTTGGAACCTTGGCCACTCATGTTTCTCGATCGCCTCCGCGAATCAAATCCCATCATAGCAGACGTCTTGCGCTCGCCAAACTTGGGCTAACGAGGCGGAAACAGCGGGCCCCTGTGTTCCCACCCATACGGGCAACGCTCCCGCCCACCCGCGACGGATGATGCCTGCGAACCGATTGACTTGGAGGAAATCGCGGAAAATCGGTGATTCGCCAAGGGCGCATCGGATTTATACTGAGTGCAACCTAGAGACGCCCGGCTTGGCCGCTGGGTCGAGACCGAGCGCAGGAGGACTTGTGAAACAACTGCACCGCGCGCCTCGGTTGGGCGCATCCGCCTTGGGCCTTTGGGTCAGCGCCATCGCATGGCCCCTGGCCGTCACGCCGCTCACGACCATCTCGCCGCCCTCGGCGATCGGCAACGCGTTCGTTCGGATCACCGCCGAGGACACATCGGGTTCGTCCTACGGAGGGACGGGTTCGGTCATCTCGCTGCATCCCGATGCCTCGGGCCCGGCCGGCTGGTTCTGCGTGCTCACCGCAGACCACGTGGTCACGGTCAACGCCGGCGCTATGGGATCGGCGTTCACCGTCGCGTTCGGCAACGAAGGTGCGGGAGGCCTCTCGTTTGCATCGGCGACTCACACGATCAACGTGCTTGGAGGCCCCGCCAACGGCTCGGATCGGGTGGACCTGGCCGTCATGGGCATTCGAGTCCCCGACTTGTCCGCACTCCCGTCCATGGTCATGCCCGAGTTGGGAACGGTCGAAGACGGGACGACCATCTACATGGCTGGCTACGGCGACCAAGCGACGCTCGACGGAGTGAACCGGCGCTACGACGTCGTTCCCTCTTTTGGGACGCTCTTGGCCGGGTTCAACGGCGTGGACAGCCAACCTGAATCGTCCGTCGCCGCGACGGGTGTGACCTATCGCTACGACTCGTTGCAGGCCACAACCATGTTCGGCCCGCCGGCCCCAGACCCAGCGATCCAGGGCGAGGCGCACGTTCTGTCCGGTGATTCAGGCGGCCCCTCGTGGACGTTTACGATGACGGGTTGGGATTTGGTCGGAGTTCACTCGACTTCGCAGAGCCACTTCGGCGGGGGCGCGGAGTGGGTCGAAGAGGGCGACGAGATCAACGATGTCCGCGTCGGCAGCTATCGGCAGTGGATCGAGGACTCGTGCGCCGCAGTCGTGCCCGAGCCTTCCACCATTGCGGCGCTGGCGGGTTCGTTGGCCATGTTCGCACTGCGTCGGCGAGGTGGACGCAGTCGTAAGGGAGGTCCTTAGCCGGGACTCGCACCGACCACCGCGCGTCCAGTAAACTGGGCGCAATGCCACAGCGCATCGAAACCCTTGTCATGCACGACAGCTCGACGCCCGTTCTCGGCGATATGGAGAAGGGCGGGAGCGTCGTGCTCACCTCGGTGGATCGGCTCGTCGCCGCCGCGCGGTCGAACTCGCTCTGGCCGCTCACGTTCGGCCTGGCCTGTTGCGCCATCGAGATGATGAGCACGGTCGCGTCCCGGTTCGACCTCGCCCGGTTCGGCTCGGAAGCGTTCCGCGCCACGCCTCGGCAGGCCGACGTGATGATCATCGCCGGCCGTCTGAGCAAGAAGATGGCCCCGGTGCTGCGGCAGATCTACGACCAGATGCCGGAGCCCAAGTGGGTCATCAGCATGGGCGCGTGCGCCAGTTCGGGCGGCGTCTACAACAACTACGCCATCGTTCAGGGCGCCGATCAGGTCGTGCCCGTGGACGTCTACGTGCCTGGCTGTCCGCCCAGCCCCGACGCGTTGATCTTCGCCGTGATGAAACTCCAAGAAAAGTTGCGCACGCGCAAGGTCACCTCGATCAGCCAGATCGGCCTCAGCGAGTTGCTCTTGCCGCGCGAGAAGGACGAGGAGGTGCTGGCGTGAGCGTCGAGTTCTTCCGAGACATCGCCAAGCCCGTGGTCAGCGGTTTCGGCATCACTGCCCGGCGGCTGAAGCACCGCAAGGTCACCGTGATGTACCCCGAGGTCAAGCGCGAGCAATACCCCCGCACACGTTGGCGTCACGTGCTCAAGCGGTACGACAACGGATTGGAGAAGTGCATCGGCTGTTCGCTCTGTGCGGGCGCGTGCCCGGCGCGGTGCATCTACGTCGAAGCCGCCGAGAACACCGACGAGGAGCGTTACTCGGCTGGCGAGCGGTACGCCGTCCGTTACGAGATCAACATGATTCGGTGCATCTTCTGCGGCTACTGCCAGGATGCGTGCCCGACCGGCGCCATCGTGCTCCAAAAGGACTTCGAATTGGCCGACTACAAGCGCGAGTCGTTCATCTACACGAAAGAGCGCCTCTTGGAGCCGCTGCCGCAGGTGGTCTGAGACTCGTCTACTTCGGCATCGGATAGGCCCGGGCCAGCGAGGCGTCCAACCCGAAGACCCGCTTGATCGCGGAAGCGGCCTGTTTTTCGTTGAGCGTCGCCAGACCCGATGATCCGTAGCGCACGGGCAGGACCTCCAGCTTCTTGAATCTGGTCCCCTCGTACGAGAGTTTGTAGAGGGCCGTTTCGCCGCCGAGCGGCGAGATCAGGTTGCCCATCGAATACAGGATCGGCCTCTCTTTGTACACCTCGCTGCCCTGCAACACGTGCGGATGCGCGCCCAACACCAGGTCAGCCCCAGCGTCCACGGTAGCGCGCCCGAGGGCGATCTGATAGGGGTCGGGCACGGTCCTTCGCTCGGTCCCCCAGTGCAGGGCAAAGACCACCAGGTCGGCCTGCCGCTTGGCCTTGGTCACCAGAGATCTCAGCGTGGCCTTGGACGAGTCGTTGATGGTCGCATCGAAGGCCAGGACGCCGATGCCCGGACCGGTGGTGGTGGCGGGCCAGCACGTGCGCAGAGCCGAGCGGGTCTTGAAAGCGAGCATCGAATAGAACGCCACTTTGGGCCCGCCGGGCACCGAGACGATCGCCGGACGCATGGCCTCGGCCCAGTTGTTGCCCGCTCCGCTGTAGACGATTCCGAGCCCGTCGAGCAACCCGAGCATTTCGGCCAGACCAGCCGCGCCGTAATCCATGGCGTGGTTGTTGCCGAGGCTGACCACGTCGAATCCGACGTCGGCGAGATGGGCAGCGTGTGCGGGGTCAGCCTTCAGTACGAACTGACGCTTGGCCTTGCGGTCGGCCAGCGACTTGCGGGGCGTCGCGCCCGACTTCGACGTAAGCGGAATCTCGAGGTTGGCGTAGGCGATGTCGGCGCCAGAGATCGCGTTGCGAACCGCTTCGAACGGGTTCTTCTTGGCGGAGACGGCGTTGAGCATCAAATCGCCGCCCGCAAGCAACGTCCAGGTCTTGGGCGGTTGGGTTTGGGCGATCGCCGCCGCGAGCAAAAGCCCGGCGATCACCGGCGGCGCTTCCTTCCCAGCAGTTGCTGGACTCGCTCCGCGACGCAGGCGGCGTCAAGACCGCAGTCCTTGCGGATGAGCGGTTGGGTGCCGTGTTCGACGAACGCATCCGGCAGCGCGCAGATGGCGAAGGGCAACCCGCCCAAGCCCGCGTCCGCCAGCCCGTCGCGCACCTGCTGGCCGAAGCCGCCGATCCGGACGTTCTCTTCCAACGTGACGACCGCTCCGGTGCGTTGGGCCGATTCCGCGAACGCCGCGAGATCGAGCGGCTTGGCGAACCGTGCGTTGATCACTTCGGCTTCGATGCCCGACTTCTCGAGTTCAAGGGCAACATCCCAAGCGACCTCCACCATCGAGCCCAACGCGATGAGCGAGACGTGTCTTCCTGATCGCAGCGTTTCCGACTTGCCCAACACGATGGGCGAGCGGCTCTCGGGCAAGTGGCCAGGCCCCGCGCCTCGGGGATAGCGCACGGCCAGAGGTCCCCGATCGTAGTCGGTGGCGAACCGCATCATCTCGCGCAGTTCGGTCGCGTCGCGGGGGGCCATCAACACGAGGTTGGGGATGAACGAGAGGTAGCTGACGTCGAACGCGCCGTGGTGGGTGGGCCCGTCGTCGCCGACCAACCCGGCCCGATCCATGAAGAAGCGGACGGGCAGATTCTGGATGCACACGTCGTGCAGCACCTGGTCGAAGCCACGCTGCAAGAACGTCGAGTAGATCGCGCAGAACGGCTTCAATCCACCTGCGGCCAACCCGGCGGCAAACGTCACGGCGTGCTGTTCGGCGATGCCGACGTCGTGGTAGCGGTCGGGGAAGCGCTTCGCAAAGCCGGTGAGCCCAGTGCCGTCGGGCATCGCCGCCGTGATCGCGACCACCTTGTCGTCGCGTTCGGCGCATTCGATGGCCGCGTCGCCGAACGCCTGGGTGTATTGCACCGGGCCGGGCGCCTTGATCATCTCTTGCTTGTCGAGGTCGAACGGGACCACGCCGTGCCACTTGCGCGCATCGAGTTCGGCGACCTCGTAGCCCTTGCCCTTGACCGTGAGGGCGTGCACGAACACGGGGCCCCGCAGTTCGCGTACGTTGCGGAAGATCTCGAGCAGAGTAGGGAAGTCGTGGCCGTCCACGGGACCGATGTATTCGAAGCCCATCTCCTCGAAGATGGTGCCCGTCTGCTCGGGCGCAAAGTAGTGGGTGATGCCGTGCCGCAGGCCCGCCGCCATTCGGCTCATCGGAGCGGGGAGCTTCTCGGCGACTTGCTTGGCCTGATGGGCCGCCGATTGAAGGAACGGCCGGGACCGCAAGCGCGTGAAGTAGGAGGTGAGCGCTCCGACGTTCGGCGCGATGGACATGCGGTTGTCGTTGAGCACCACCGTCAAGTCGGTGCCAGCGTCGCCAGCATGGTTGAGGGCCTCCCAACTCATGCCCGAGCAGATGGCGGCATCGCCCGTGACGGCGACCACGCGTTCGCCCGTGCCCAGTTGGTCGCGTGCCAAGGCGAAGCCCATCGCAGCCGAGATGGCCGTCCCTGCGTGGCCCGCGCCGAACACATCGAGTTCGTGCTCTTCGCGGCGGAGGAATCCGCTGATTCCCTTGTGCTTGCGCAACGAGTCGAATCGCGCGAGCCGCCCGGTGAGCAACTTGTGGGGATACGCCTGGTGCCCGGTATCCCACACGACCTTGTCCGGCGGGAGTTTGTACGAGGCGTAGAGCGCGACCGTCAGCTCGACCGTCCCGAGGTTGGACGAGAAGTGCCCGCCCGTGCGGCTCACCTTCTCCAGGATGGCCTTGCGCACCTCGTGAACGACGTCGGCCAGTTGTTTGTCGTTCAGTCGGTGCAACTCGACGGGGTGGACGATGGAACTCAGGATCGGGAAGACATCCATGGGGCGGGCTCCTTCCAACATCATACGCCAACGGTCCGAAAAGGTTGTTTAGGGTTTCAAGCTGGACAACGCGCATTTTCTGCAAGTTCTTGGTGGAGTTGGCGTTCTCCGGGCTTATACTGGCTGGATGTTTCAGGAATCGAGGCGATGGCGAGGCGTTCGCAATGTGGCGACCCTTTGGCTCGTGGGTGCCCTTTGGGCGTGCGGTGGGTCGGGTGGGACCGATGCGCTCACCACGCGCGACGTGAGCAACTCGGTCGCAGGTGCGACGAATCTGACGCAGATGACCCAGGCGTTCGGCAACCTGTACACCGTGCTCGCGATGCCTGCGGACAGCCCTTTGCGCCAGGTCTACGACAGTTTCATCGAGCCAACGCTCAACTCGCGAGGAGCCCAACTCGCCACGTTCCAGAGCGTGTACGACAACTTGGAAGCCCGACTCGCTGCAGACCCGAGGAGCGAGGACTTCACCCTCAACCTCACGGCTCAGGAGTTCTTGGACATCGTGAACCCCCGGTTGCCGGCGGCCTATGCCGCTCAGAACAATCCGGCGAACGCCCCCTATGTCCTGTTCTCGTCGCGCCCGGGTCAGATTCCGCCTTCCGCACCTGTCGTCTCCACCACGGACCGGTTGACTCTGTTCCAGATCATGATGTTCACAGAGGTTCGTGGACGCATCTTCGCCGAGTTGAATCCGATCGAGCCTCCCCCTGCCGCTGGTGCCAAGGGTTCGTCAGGGGTCGGACTTGGTACAGCCAGCGAATGCACCGAAGCATGCGAGGAAGCATTTGCGACCTGTGGCCAGACCTGCTTGACCCAGTTCCAGACCGATCAAGCCGAGGCGATTGCGACGTTCAAGGCCTTCGTCAGCACACGCATCGCTCTCGTCGTCATCGCGATCGGCGCGGTCCAGACACTCTCCAGCTACATGATTTCGCTCTGCGAAGATCAGGAGTGCGTTGACAACATCAACAACGCAGTGGCGTGGGCGATGGACTACTTCCCACCCCTGCTGGAGGCTGCCGTCGAGGCGGCGTTAGAAACCTACAGCGACGAGATCGCCAATGCGACGCGCGATCTCGAGCAATGTGGAACCGCATGCGAGAACCAACTTGGCGCTTGTCTGGATGCCTGCCACAACCAGGGCGGCGGGTAGCCGCCGGTAGAATTCGCCGGTGACCGAACGGCTTCGGTGGCAGATTCTCTTCGTCGCTTGGCTGGGCTGGGTGTTCGACATCATGGACACCGCCCTGTTCAACTTGGCGAAGTCGCGCATGCTGACCGACCTGCTCGGTGTTGAAGGCTACGCCGCTCGCGGCCCACAGATCGAGGGCCTGATCCAAACCGTGTTTATCGTCGGCTGGGCCGTCGGCGGGTTGGCGTTCGGCGTGTTGGCCGACCGGTGGGGCCGTAGCCGCACGATGATCCTCACCATCCTGCTGTACTGCTGCTTCACGGCGCTTACCGCCGCGTGCCAAACGTGGGAGCAGGTGGCCGTCGTCCGGTTCCTCACGGGCCTCGGCATCGGCGGCGAGTGGGCCGCCGGCGCAGCTTTGATCGCCGAGGTGTTCCCGGATTCGAAACGCCCGTTGGCGGCGGCACTGCTCCAAACGGCGGCAGCCGTCGGACCCGTGCTCGCGGCGACGGCCAACCTCGGTCTGGCACACCAGTCCTGGCACTGGATGTTTCTCATCGGGCTCGCGCCCGCCATCGTCACGGTGTTCATCCGCACGATCGTGAAGGAGCCGGAGAAGCGACCCGACCCACAACCTGCGGGCTCGCTCAAGGAGCTGTTCGGCCCTGGCCCTTGGCGCAAGCGGGCCCTGGTCGCCATGGTCATCGGCACGGTCGGCATCGCCGGGGCCGGAAACGCGGCGTACTGGATGCCCAACCTCGTGCGCGAAGCCAGCCAGGGGTTGGCCGACGCCGAAATCGCCGCGCGGACGAGCTTTGTCACCTACGCCCAACATGGCGGCACGCTGCTTGGCGTGTTCGCCTTCCCGCTTCTCGCCAAGCGCCTCGGTCGGCGGCCTGCGCTGGTGCTTGGGTTCGTCGGTGCCCCGCTGGTGACGTGGTTCGCGCTGCAAGGGAAGGTGACCTACGAATCGCTGCTGTGGATCGCGCCGACCATCTCTTGCCTGAGCATCGGTCTGACAGCGATCTACGGCCTGTACTTCCCCGAGTTGTTCCCGACGAGGCTGCGCGCCACGGGCTCGGGCTTCGCCTACAACACGGCGCGGATCGCCCAATCGCCGTTGCCTTGGGTCACGGGGTTGCTGATCGGCGCGGACAAGAGTTCGCCCGCCCACGGGGTCGCGATGGCGGCTCTGGTGTACGTCCTTGGCCTCGCGGCGTTGCCGTTCGCACCCGAGACCAAGAACAAGCCCCTGCCGGCCTAGGCGGGCCTACGCCGGCGAAGGCTCGACGATCTCGAACGTGCTGCTGACTTCTGTGTTCGCGCGCAACGTGGCGACCACCGAGCAATACTTCTCGTCGCTGAGTTGGACGGCCTGGGCAACCGCCGTTTGGTCCAGATTCGGCCCTTCCACAATGTGGCGCATCCGGATGGACGTGTAAGGCCGGGGCCACGTCCCTTGCGGCACGCGGTCGCCCTCGATTTCGATTCTGTAGGACGTGATCGTCTGGCGCTTCTTCTGCAGGATCATCACGACGTCCATGGCGCTGCACGCCGCTGCGGAGGCCAGGAGGACCTCCATCGGGCTGGGGCCTTCCGTGCCGCCCAGATCGGGGTGGGTGTCCATGCGAAACGTCTGCCCGCTGGGCGGGGTGGCCTCGAAGGCCATGTTGCCTTTCCATTCGACGGTGGTCATAGTGCGAATTGTGAGCCAAATGCGCTCAACCCCAGAGAGGCTTTCCCGAAGGCAGAGGGTTCCGCGGTCCCAGAAAAACCTGCCAAGATGAGCGCCATGCGTCGGCTTGCTCTGTTCGCTCTCGTCGCTGCCGTCTGCACGGCGACCGCCCAAACGCCCGAGATATTCCTGCGCCCCACGTCGAAGGCCGAGGAAGCGGCAAAGTTCCACCCCGTCAGGCCGGGGATGCGCGCCGAACAACGCCTGAAGGCTTACGAAGACCGTCAACGCTGGGAATCCACCTCCCCGTTCGGCAACTTGATGTGGCAACAGGTCGGCCCGACAAGCCAAGGCGGACGCGTCGTGGACATCGAATCGCCCGCCGGGCGTCCCGAGCAGCTCTTTGTCGCGTTCGCCACGGGAGGTTTCCATCGCACCAGCGACGACGGCATCACGTGGGAATCCCTGTTCGACACCGAGAGCGCCTACGCCATCGGCGACACGGCGGTCAGCCGCGACGGGCAGACCCTATGGATCGGCACGGGCGAGCGCAACAGCCAGCGCACCAGCTACAGCGGCACGGGCGTGTTCAAGTCCACCGACGGCGGCAAGTCGTGGCAGAACATGGGCCTCGCCGAGACCCACCGCATCGGGCGCATCCAGATCCACCCACGCAACGAGGACACCGTCTATGTGGGGGCGCTGGGGTCGCTTTACACCCAGAACCCCGCTCGGGGTGTGTTCAAGACCACCGATGGCGGCAAGACATGGAGCCACGTGCTCAAGATCGACGAGTTCACCGGCGTCATTGACTTGCGGATCGACCCCAAGAACCCGGACACGCTCTACGCTGCGGCCTGGGATCGCGACCGCAAGGCGTGGAACTTCCGCGAATCCGGCCCCGGCAGCGCCCTCTACAAGACCACCGACGGCGGTAAGACGTGGAAGGTGCTCGGCAAGGGCGTGCTCCCGCAAGGAGCGGACATGGGCCGCATGGGCATCACGATCAGCCCGACGAACCCCAAGCGCCTGTACGTGCTGGTGGACAACCAGGGCGCGGACCTGAGCATGCCGTGGTACGACGAAGGCCAACCCGCCGGTGTCCTGACAGCCTCGCGCTTCCGCATGATGACGCGGGACGTGTTCGTCCAACTCGATGCCGCCACGCTGCAACCGTTCCTCAACGGGTTCGGCAGCCCGCGCCTCGATGCGGCCAAGGTGCTGGAGGACGTCAAGTCGGGCGCACTCGACTTCGAGAAGTTCCGGGCCGATCTGGCCGACCGCAACCCCGGACGCTTCACCTACGACATCGTCAACTCGCAGGTGTTCCGATCCGACGACGGCGGCGAAACGTGGACCAAGACCCACCCGTGGACGCTCGGCGAGATGCTGGGCTACTACTGTGGACGCCTGGAAATCAACCCGCACAATCCGGACGAGATCTACGTCATGGGCACGTACCTGATCCGCTCGCGCGATGGCGGCAAGACGTTCGAGCGCACGGGTCGCGGAACGCACGTGGACTACCATTCGGTCTGGTTCGACCCCAACCGACCCGGGCGGCTGGCGATCGGCAACGACGGCGGCTTCTACACGTCGGGTGACAACGGCGACACCTATCGCCACATCAACAACCTGGCCGTCGGTCAGTTCACGACAATCGCCGTGGACAACAAGACGCCGTACAACATCTATGGCGGATTGCAGGACAACGGCACGATGAAGGGGCCGAGCTCGGCGGGTGGCGGGCGTGGAGCGGCCAACTGGACCAGCATCGGCGGCGGCGACGGCAGCGCCATCGCCGTGGACCCGCGCAACGATGGCGACGTGGTGTACATCGCCTCGCAGTTCGGCAGCCACTCGGCCATCAATCAGGCCACGGGTCAGCGTTGGCAGACGCGTGCAAGTGCGCGACAAGGCGAACCGCCGCTACGCTACAACTGGATTTCGCCCCTCATCCTCTCGCCCCACCACCCCGACATTGTGTACTTGGGCGCGCAACGCGTCTACCGTTCGCTGAACCAAGGCCGTTCGTGGGAGGCGATCAGCCCGGACATCACCAAGAACCTCCCCAACGGCGACGTGCCGTTCTCGACGCTCAAGGACCTCAGCGAGTCGCCGCTCAAGTTCGGCCTGTTGTACGCCGGCGCGGACGACGGATCCGTGAAGGTGACCAAGAACCACGGCTTTACTTGGGAGGACATCGCCACTCCAGCGCCCGACAAGTGGGTTTCTCGCGTGGTCGCCAGCCGATGGGACGAGGGCACGGTCTATGTCGCTCAGAGCGGCTATCGCGACGACGAATGGACGCCCTACCTGTGGAAGTCCACCGACTACGGGCGCAACTGGACCTCGATCGTGGGCAACCTGCCGTTGGAGACGATCAACGTGGTGCGCGAAGACCCCAAGAGGAAGGGCATGCTCTATGTCGGCACCGACCTTGGCGTTTGGGTGACCTACAACGACGGCGCGCTTTGGGAGCCGCTCAACGGGGGCATCCCGCGCACGCCGGTCCACGACATCGCGATTCAAGAGCGCGAGATGGAGATGGTGATCGCCAGCCACGCGCGCAGCGTGTTCAAGTTCGACCTGAAGCCGCTCCACTTGGTGGACGAAGCCTTGCGGGCCACGCCGATCAAGCTCCTCAGCGCCCCCGACATGCAACGCGGACGATGGGGTTTCGAGCGGCGGCAACCGTGGGACACCAGTCTCCCGCCCAGCCCGCAACTCAACGGCCAGTTCTGGGTGGCCAAGGCCGGTTCGACGACGATCCGTCTCAAGGATTCGGCCGGCAAGGTCTGGGTGGAGCGCACCATGGACTCCAAACCCGGGTTCAACACGTTCTCATTGGAACTGGAACTCAAGCGCGGCAAGTGGGTCGGCGAAGTGCCCACCATCCTTCCCAAGACGGTCCAGGAAGCCCTCGCCGATCTCTACGCGGAGCGGCGCGGCGAGTACTTGGCGGCGGGCGAATATGCGCTGGAAGCCGAGCAAGGCACGCAATCATGGAGCCAGACGTGGCGTCTGCGCGGCTGAACGGTAACATAGCGACCGAATGGCCACTCATACGATCACGGTTCAGGGTTACGGCGTCTACGAAGTCGCCGAAGGCACTCGGCTCGTTCTGGGGCTCGAGCAGTCGGGCGTGGACGTCAGCCACCGTTGCGGCGGGCAGGCGCGATGCACGACGTGCCGAGTCAAGTTCCTCAGCCCCGAGCCGGCGATGCGAGACGCTGAACGCGACTGCCTCGTCGAGGACGGTGTGCTGGGCGAGTTCCGCCTGAGCTGCCAGATCGTGGTGGATCAAGACATGGAAGTCGAAGTGCTGAGGCCCGCCCGCAAGGAAGGCTGGGATCCGGGTCCGACGCCGACCGACCACTTGGAGCCCTGATGGACTTCGTGCTTCTTGGAATCGCACTCGTCGCCGTCCCCGTGGTGGGCGCGGTGGTTTTCTACAACCGGCTGGTCGGTCTGCGCCAGTTGGTCCGGAACGCTTGGGCCGATGTGGACGTGTATCTCAAGCGAAGGTCGGACCTGGTGCCCCAGATCGCGAATGCGGTGAAGGCGTACGCGGCCCACGAGCAGGCGTTGCTGACGGCGGTTTCGGAGTCGCGTAGCCAAGCGATGGCCTCGGGCAACGACCTTGGCCGCCGCGCCGAAGCCGAGGGAGCCCTGGGACACGGGCTGGCGCGCATCATGGCTCTCAAGGAGGCCTACCCCGACCTGAAGGCCAGCGAGAACTTCTTGGGCTTGCAGAACGACCTGCGCGACACCGAGAAGCTGATCGCGAACGCGCGGCAATACTACAACGCGTGCGTCCGCGACCTGAACACGACCATCGAAGCGTTCCCCAGCAACCTGATCGCGGGTCTGGCCGGCGTGAAGCACCAGTCGTTTTTTGAACTGGAGACGCTGGAAGAACGCGAATCCCCCGACCTCGGCCGGCCGCTTGCGGTCGAAGAGGATCTGGATGTTCGGGAGAATGCGTGAGGCTCGGGTTTCGCTCGGGCTTGGGTACGTCCCCTCCCGAAGATCGGGAGGGGATTGAGCGGAGGGTTGATCGAGCTGCGCAGTGCCCGGCAAGTTCTCAACCCCTCCCCGGCCCTTCCCAGGCTTGGGGAGCGGAGTTGACGATCCGCCTAGCGACTCAACACAAGCCGAACAAGGACTATCCCGTCAGCGCCACGCGGTCGAGTTCCAGAGTCACGCCCGACGCCTGATCCGTGGTCAGGATTTGGAAATACAGGATGCCCTCGTCGTCGGCCAACGCCTGCACGTTGTTCAGCACGAACGCCGCTTCGGTCATGCCGGTAGGAGGGGTGCCGGACCAAAGTTCGACGAACGAACCGTACGGAAACGAGGCAGTGGACCAGTCGTACACCCGCAAGCGCTCCGTCCCACCCGCCGAGCCGGGGTAGCGGCGCACCACGCGCAATACTCCCCGCTGGATGCCCAGCGGCACCTTCAGCGTCCCATGCACCAGGATGTTGCCGTCGTTGCGGCGCGTCACCACCATGGAGACACCGTCGGCAGCGATCGTCTCGGCAAAGCCGCCGCTGACCGAACTCCCGCCGCCGGGGGCGGACGCCTCGCGCATGGGCACTGACCACCCTTCGACGGGCAACGGGTAGGCGGCAAGTTCTTCGGACCCTGCCACGACCCGGAACCAGCGCCCCAGAACGCCCGATGGAACGGCGAACTCGGCATGGTCGCGGCCCGTTCTCGAAGGGCGCACCAAGCGGTTGCCAAACCATGCGCGCAGGTCGGCGCGGTTCAGACCTCGGCCGTACACCTGTACGCTCTGGCGTGGGCGCGAGCGCGCATTCGAACCGCCCGGGAGCCACTCTGCGCCACGGACCTTGCTGGGCTTCGCATCGGGCACCGAGAGGTTCAGGGCCGTCTCCAAAGCGCGGCGCGCATCCACGCGCCCGTAGTTCGCGAACTCGCCGAACGGGGCCTGGGTTTGCAGGGTCGCCGAATCCTCCAAGATCGCGCGCACCTCGGCGACCGAGGCATTGGGCTTGGCCGAGAGGATGAGCGCAGCCACGCCCGCCACGTGCGGACACGCGCCGCTGGTCCCTCCGAACGAGGCCGTATAGCCGCCCGAGGTCGTCGTCGTGCGCAAGCTCGTGCCCGGCGCCGAGACATCCACCCACGACCCGTGGTTGCTGAAGCTGGCCTTGGTCAGGTTGGTCGCCAAAGCCGCCACGCTCACCACCGATTCGTACCCGGCGGGGTAGTAGGTGTAGACCGTCGAGGCGTTGCCGGCGGCCGCGATGGGCAACACGCCTTTCCACACGCAGAACTCGAGCGCGGCGCGCTCGGAAGGGCTGACCCGGTCCGAGAAGTAGCTCATCGAGAGCACCTTCGCGCCGTTGTTCGCGCAGTAGATGTACGCCGGCACAGTGGCTGAGTCGTAGAAGTAGCCGTCGTCTTGCGCGGCCTTGATGGCCATCACCTTGACCAGCGGCGCGACGCCTGTCCCGCCTTTGGCGTTGTCTTGAATCGCGGCGACGAGGCCGGAGCAAGCTGTGCCGTGGCCGTTGACGTCGTCTGGGTTGGGGTCGCCGTAGGTGAAGTCGTAGCCGTTGACGTCGTCCACATAGCCGTTGGCGTCGTCGTCAATGCCGTTGTTGGGGATCTCGTCTTGGTTCACCCAGATGTTGGCCGCGAGGTCCTCGTGGTTGACGTTGACGCCCGTGTCGATTACGGCCACCACAACGCTGGGCGAGCCTTTGTGCAGGTCCCACGCTTCGTTCGCTCGGATGGCGCGCATGTGCCACATGTCCGGCCACAGGGGGTCGTTGGGTTCGTAGGCGATCCTGGCTGCGCGGTCGTAGTGGACGAATCCGAACGTCTCCTCCGTTTGAAGCCGACGCTTGGCTCGAACCAGGTCGTGCTGGGGGAACTCGAGGATGCTGACGCTGATCTCGTCGAGGCGCTGAAGCACGCGCCCGCCGAGCGATTCGGCATGCGTCTGGGCTTCCTTGGCCGGGCCTTGGACCATCAAGCGTCTGGGGTGGCTGAGCCAGCCCTCGTTCAAGACCGGTGCGGTGCCTTGGACCCCACCGATCGCCGCCAGTGCGCACAGGACGACCATCGCTCTTCAGTTTGACCGCTACGCCCGGGGATTCGTTCAGGTCCGCTCTTCGATCCGCTCCAACTTGCCGTCGGAGATGTGGAAGATGCGGTCCGAGACGCCGAGCATCTTGTGGTCGTGGGTGGCCGAGATCACGGTCACGCCTTCTTCTTGGTTCAATCGCCGCAGCAAGTCGATGATTTCTTGGCCCGTCTTCAGGTCCAGGTTCCCCGTGGGCTCGTCAGCGAGCACGATGGCGGGGTCGTTGGCAAGGGCGCGCGCGATGGCCACACGCTGTTGCTGCCCACCCGAGAGTTCGGCGGGGCGGTGGTGGTAGCGGTGCCCGAGTCCCACGAGGTCGAGCTTCTTCATCGCCCGCTCCTCGGCTTCCTCGGGCGAAAGGCCCGCGAACAACATGGGCAGCACCACGTTCTCGAGCGCCGTCCGCACCGTGATCAGGTTGAACGTCTGGAAGATGTAGCCGATGGTGTGGCAACGCAGGAACGCGAGCTCCTTGGGCGTGAGCTGCGCGATGTCCACCGAGTTGATGAACACCGAGCCGCCCGTCGGGCGGTCGAGGCCCCCGATCATATTGAACAGCGTGCTCTTGCCCGACCCCGAAGGGCCGACGATGGAGAGGTACTCGCCGCTGTAGATCGCGCACGTGACGCCGTTCAGAGCGTGGACGGCGTTCTCGCCTTCGCCGTACTGTTTGGCGAGATCGGTGGTGCGGACGACGACCTCGGCCATTACACGTCCACCCTCAGCGCAGCGGCGGCGGGCATGCGTGCGGCTTGAATCGCGGGTGCGATCGCGGCGACGACCGTCATGAGCAGTCCCACGCCCGTGCCGAGCGCGACCACCTGCATCCAAGACCCGAATCCAAGCCTGCTTCCCTGCAGGTTGACCACAGCCCACATCGCGCCGGCACCGATCACCGAACCCAAGAGCGAGCCCATGAACCCGAGCAGCAGCGATTCCAGCACGAACACCTTGACGATGAACGAGTCGGACGCCCCGAGGCACTTGAACGTGCCGATCTCGCGATAGCGCTCGGTGACCGACATCAGCATCGAATTGGTGATGCCGACCAGGCACATGAGCAAAGCGGTGCCTGCGAGCCAAACGCTTCGAACCTGGGCGCCGGGGTCGGTCGAGGTCTCGGCCAGCCGCTGAATCTGCATGCTGGTGAAGAAGGCGATTCCGAGACCGACGCCTGCCGTTGTGATGGCCTGCCGCCAGAAGCGTACGCGAATGCTGGCCAGCGCTTGGTTCCACGCGACCCAGAATGGCGGGTCGGTGTCCTTAATGGCGGTGGTGCGTGCGTCGTTTGGCATGGGCGGTCTCCGGCATCATCAGGGTGATCAAGCCCCGTCGGGAGAGCGTTTGGAGAAAGGCGACGAGCGCCGCCTCTGCTTCGACTCGGTTCAGCTTGAACTGTTCGCGCAACGCGCGCGTGATTCCTTCTACGGTGCGTTCGCCGTCGCAGAGTCCCCACACAAACGCTCCGATCGCCTCCAACTCGAAGGTGCGGTGCGTCGCCCCCTTGGCCCACGGCCACCGGGACTTGGCCACCGGAACGCGAACGAGCACCAACCCATCCTCTCGGGCTTCCAGCTCGGCTCCGGGGTGGCGGATCGGCTTGGCGCGGCGCAGCCGCGCGGGGTCGAGCGCGGGGCGTGCGAACAGCTTTTGGATCAAGCCCACCACGAGGGGTCCAGCCTTGGCGTCTGCCGCCGCGTGCGCAAGACGAGCGCCTCGATCTGGTTCGCCTCGGGGCGCAAACGGACGAGGGCCTCCGTGGCGACCATCCACTTGGAGTGGCTGAGCGATGCTTCGAACTCAGAGGTCGCCGTGGGCTCCATCGGAAGGGCCAGAGCGGAGTGCGCCCAGCCCGTCAGCCCGTGCTTGGCCACGAGCTGCTCGGCGAACGACCAACGTTCCATGCGGACCATGGTGCCTCGCACCTCGAACTGAAGGGCGGCGCGGCCGGCGAGAAACTGCTTCTTGGCCACCTTCATGCCCTTGGGCAACCACGCGCCGACCCCGGCCACCGACCACAGCTCCCGCTCGCCGTCATGGGTATGGAAGCTGGCCCTGACGCCGCGGACGACGGGCAACAGGCTGTCCTTGCGCGCCCCTACGACTTCGAGAAAGAACATGCGGGGTGCGTCGGCATCCCGGAAAACGACCCCGCGGCCCTGCTGCTCGGACTGCCACTTGTAAAGGAGCGTGCCTTGCTCTTCGGCGACTTCGGATCGGAACGTGAGTTTGGCCTTCTGGGCGTCTCGGCGGAGTCGTTCCAGATAGCCGTCGAGCGCGGGGCGGAGGCTCTTCGCGGGCTTGCCCGTGTGCCAGCGAACGTGGAGCGACCGCGCTCCGTCGCCAGCCAGTCGGGCGTAGCCCTCTTTGCGATCGCCGATGAGGGCGGCAGGCATCCAATCGCACGGGTGCTCGAACGAGAACCCGTACCAGCCGAAACGGGCTAGTGGTGAGGGGTCGAGGTGGACTTGTCCTCCTCCTCGATGGCCGTCTGAAGCTGTTTCTTGCCTTCTTCCAACCCCTTCTGCAGTTCGCCGACCCCCTTGCCGACGCCGCGCATCAGTTCGGGAATCTTCTTTCCCCCGAACAACAGCAGAACGACCACGAGAATCCAAATCCATTCCGTGCCGCTGGGCAAACCAAATGCGAACGTGTTGAGCATAGCGAACCTGATCTGGTTAGAGTATACGCCAACGGGGCCCGGGCGTTCGGTCGGCTCAACCGGCGAGGTTGGCGATCATGCGCTGGAGCGTGCGTTCGAGACCGTCCTGTTCCAGTCGGCTGAGGTCCTGGGCGGCTCGCCGCTCGATCTCGCCCAAAGCCGCAACGGCCGCTTCGAGTACCTGCCGGCCCCGCTTGGTGAGCGACAGCAGACGCGCCCGCTTGTCGCTCGCCGAAACCGTGCGCTCGACCAGGCCCGCCTTCTCTGCCGACGTCAACGCTTCGCTGAGCGATGCCGGCGCGATTCCCAGACGGTCGGCGATTTGGCGCTGCGTCTGTCCGTCGCCGCCCGCTTGGATCGCCGAAAGCAGTTGGAACGTGGACGAGGTAATGCCGTGATTGGCGAGCGTCGGCTCGAGCGAGGCGTTGACCAACTCGTACAGGGCGGCCAAGCGCGAAATCAGGGGAATCGAACCAACCATGACGGGGTGATCAGGTTACCTAATCGTCGGCGTCAGCCGTCCAATCGCCCCAGCGTCATCTCTTCGGCCTCGTCGAGCGATGCGTCCAGCGCACGCAGGTTGGCCAGCGACTCGCGAAAGCCCTCGTGATCGAACTCCTGGGTGCCAGCGGAGGCCAGTGCGAGGCGCGTCTTCATGTCGGTGAGGCTCATCTGGGCGCCTTGGATCGCCGCCTCGATCTTGGCGATGGCGTCCACCGCTTCGCTGGATCGGTCGGGCAGTTGTTTGGCCTTGTCGCCGAAGTTCCGGCGCAGCTCGCGTTGGGATTCGACGGCTCGCTTGAGTTCGGAACGGGCTTGCAGCAGCCGAGTGGCGTGCTCGAGCAACCTGCGCGACTCGGCGACGGCTTCGCCCCCGATCACCTTGATCTCGGGGGACGACGGGTTGGCGTCCACCAGTTCTTCAATCTCACGGTTCAGGCGGACGAGCGGCCGCACCAACGTTCTTGCGTCGCCGCTGAGTTCGTCGTAGGACATTGCGGCACGACGCTTCCGCACGCCAGCGGCTGAAGCTAAGAGCATCCCGATCACGGCTGCTCCCGCGCAGGCCGCCGCAGGCAGAATCATCCCGGCCATCGCCAAGACGACCGCTCCGACCGCCGCGACAGCAGGGAACGCGAACCGCATGGCCTAGAGCTTCAACCTCATGCTCACCGTCAAGTCGTGGAAGGTGCCGTCTCTGAACCGCACCATGGGTTCCAGCCACACGCTCTTGCCCATCGGCACCGATCCCTCGAGCCTGAGGCGTCCGCCTCGAACCGCCGAGTCGGCCGTGAAGCCTGCCTTGAACCCGAGCCGGGACGTCGGCGGCGTTCCAGCCGAGACGTCCCACACCAGACGGTCGGGGTCGTCCGGACCGTGCCCGTTGCGGAAGGCCACGACTTCGCCCACCACCACCCACTCGCCCCACGAGCGGGTCATGTCGAGCCCCACGATCGTCCGATAGCCCGACCCCTGTTTCGGCGCGTCCTGAAGGTCCCGAAACAACCCGAGCGAACCGGCGCTTTGCGCGAAATGGTCGCCGCTCACCGCACTCAGGCGCATCCAATCGGTGCCGATCCGCACGCCGAAGCCGCGCGGACGGTTGAGCCCCTCGTCGCAAAGAATCACCGTGGCCGGCAAGCCACCCAGAGCCAACTGCGTCTCCAACCGCGCGCCCAACACGGAATCGCGAAACACGGTCTCGGCGCCGAAGGGCAGCGGTTGTTTCCCCACGCGCCAGGCCCCCGGGTTCTCGACGTAGTAGTGCTCCAGCGGGTCGTCGTCGGCGTTGCCAGGGATGCGTTGGATGCGCTGAACGACCATCGCGCGCAGACCGGGCTCCAGCCTAAACGACAGCCCGGCCCAAGAGCCGCGACCCAGCGGGTCGTACCAGCGCACGACCGGACGCCCATCGTCGGCCAACACGTACGCAAGTCGCGTGTCGGCGCGGACGACCACGTCGGGCACTTGGGCTTGGGCGACGCCGGCCCCTGCGAGAAGAATCAGCGCCGCGCGTCGAGCCACGCCGCCACCTCCGATGCCGGAACGACCACTTGTTCGCCGGTCGCCATCTCGCGGATGGACACCGTACCGGCGGCCAACTCGTCCGAGCCGACGATGAGCGCGAAACGCACCTTGGACCGGTCCACCTGCTTCATCTGGGCCTTGATCGTCTTGCCCTCGACGTCCCAGAGGCAAGCCAATCCCTGGCCTCGAACCTCGCGGGCGAGCGATCGGACGCTTGCCGAGGCCTCGGGCACCCCGGAAACAGCGAACGCCATAGGCGGCTCCGCGCCCGGGACGAGTCCCAGTTCGGTCAGCACAAGAAGCGCTCGCTCGATGCCCATACCCACGCCCACGCTGGGGGTCGGAGGTCCGCCGATGTCCTTGATCAGGTTGTCGTAGCGTCCACCGCCACAAAGCGAGTTCTGCGCTCCGAGGTCGCCGGACGTGATCTCGAACACGGTCTCGGTGTAGTAGTCCAGGCCACGCACCACGTCGGGCGAGATGCGATAGGGTATCCCGGCTTCGCCCAGCAACCGCTCGATGGCTTCGAGCCGTGCCTTGCTTTCGGGTTCCAGATAGTCGGTGATCGGGGGAAGCCCCTCGAGAGCGGCCCGCGTTTCGGGGTCCTTGGTGTCGAGCAGCCGCAACGGGTTCTTCTGGGCCGTCGCCTGGAACTCCTCGGACTGGCCCGCCAGATACGATGCCATGTGGTTCAGGACGGCCTCACGGTACGCCAGTCGGCAAGCCTCGCGGCCGATCGAATTCAGTTGAACCTCCAACTCCTTCAAGCCCAACGCCTGAAAGTGCCGGACCGTCATCTCGATGATCTCGGCATCGGCTTCGGGCGCGGGGCTGCCGATGAGCTCGAGGCCGGTTTGGTGGTGCTGGCGATAGCGCCCTTTGGCGGGTCGGTTGTAGCGGAAGACCGGGGTGATGTAGTAGAGGCGCGTGACGCCGCCCGCGGCGCCGAGGCTGTGCTCCAGGTAGCTCCGCATCGCCGGGGCCGTGCCCTCGGGCTTGAGGCTCAGGCGTCGACCGCCTCGGTCCACGAACTCGTACATCTCCTTGGAGACCACGTCGCTCGTTTCGCCGGACGTGCGGATGAACAACTCGATGTCCTCGAACATCGGCGTGCGGATCTCGGAGTACCCGTAGCTCCGGGCCAGCTTGGAGAAACTCGACTCGACCCAATGCCACGCATGCGCCTGAGACGGGAGCATGTCGTGGGTGCCTCGGGGTGTTTGGAATCTCATGAGCGGGCCAAATTGTGGCATCCACCACCAGACGCAGTCGGGCCGAGGTGAAAAGTTAAAGAAACGTGAACAGGATGCTGTATCATCAGCAAACCTCAGCCGGTGGCTCGACCCGACAGCCGAGGCACGGAGATCAGATGCGACAACGTGGTTTCACTCTCATCGAATTGCTCGTGGTCATCGCGATCATCGCGATCCTGGCCGCGATGCTCTTCCCAGTCTACGCCCAGGCCAAGGCGGCGGCCAAGAAAGTCACCGACGCCAGCAACCTGCGGCAGAACGCGACGGCCATCCTCATGTACGTCAACGACTACGACGGCATGTATCCGCAGAGCGCGTACTCGCTCGACCATCCGCTCGGCGTGCTGGTCCCGGCGACGAATGCCCGGGTCTATGCAGCGTTCGACGCCATCATGCCCTACACGAAGAGCTATGACATCTTCCTCGACCCGTCCGAGCCGGATGCCATCCCCTGGAAGACAGTCCTGAACGGCCTAGGCCTTCAGCCCGCAGGCCAAGTGCTCCGCGCCAGCCATGCGTTCAACTTCGCCTTGTTCGAAGATCCGGCGATCGCGCCGAACCTGTTCGCGGCCGACCCCGTGCGCGGCGAGGGCGAGATTCCCGAGCCCAGCCGGACGACGATGTTCTACGACGCGAAGTACTTCCGCGCCGGTGGTCCGGTGCCGGAGGGTTACCCCGTCCCGCCTGGACCGTTCGACCGAACGAACTTCGCGGGCTTCGCTCGGCACAACGGCGGTTTGAACATCAACTTCGCCGACAGCCACGTGCGGTTCTACAACAAGAACGCCAAGATCGACGCGACGGCCCCCGACCTCTACTATGGCGGCGGGTCCGACGTGCGTGTCTACAACCTGCCCTACGACCTCAACGGCATCCCCGGTGTGGTCGCCGAGCCGCGAGCGTAAGCACGCCCACCTCGAAAGACAAACGGGGCGCGTCCTTCAAGGACGCGCCCCGTATCGCTTTTTGAGGGCCAGAGCCTACTGGCGGACGATGGTGGCCGTGGCATCGGACGGGGGAGCGCCCGGGCCGAGTTCAAGGTTCTTCATCTTGTACTCGGCCTTGACCAACTCGCCATCCTCCGAGGCGAGGTAGATGACGGCATCCACCTTCATGGCGGCGGTGCCTTCCGTCTCGACGAACGTGTAGGTGACCTTGTTCGACTTGATCCCGTTCACGGTCTCGGTCCCTTCGAACTTGAACGTGGCCTCGGCGGCGCGCTGGCCCTTCGAAGCGTCGGCTTTGACCGAACGGGTCCACGTCTCACCGACCTTGAGATCGGCCTTCTGCGGGAAGACGAACAGAATCGCTTGGTCGAGCCGGGCGTTGTCCATCTCTGCGGGAGCGTCCGACTTGCGGCTCAGCACGTTGCCGAATCGGTCCATCGTGCTGGTCTCGGTCATCGCCATGTCGCCCATCATCGCCGACATGTCCTCGCCAGCGATCGAGAGGGTGAAGTTGCTTTGCTTGCCTTCGACCACGACTTCGCCGTTCTGGCGCACTTCGAGCACCTTCTGCGTGATGGTCGTGCCGAACGCGAATTCTTGGCCTTCCATGCTGGCTTTGACCTGAAGCTTGTACTTGAGGGTGTTGCCGGCCTTGGGCTTCCAGACGAGCGAAACGGAATCCTGGGCGAGCGCTGCGACACTGGCGAGCGTGAGGAGAGAAACGAGAGCGAGCGAGCGTTTGATCAAGATCATGTCCTCCAACGGTTGTCCCGTGTGGTACGCGCGAGTATAGGCCACGGTTCGCTTTTCGTGCGCTCGCTGTGTCCAAGGACCCGTCAATTGCCTGTCGCGAACCACCGAACCCTGAACCCTGAACACCGAACACTGAAGCAACCTCATCCCGCCTCGAGGATCAGGTCGGGCGATTCGCCGTCTTCGCCGCTCTCGCCGCCATCGTCGGCGAAGTTCGCCCCAACCGAGTAGGCGCGGAACGTGCTCCCGGACGCCAGATATCGTAGGGGCGCACCCGTGTACGGGTCGGTGACCGCCACGTCGGGCAAGGGGCTAAGACCGACAGGTGCGGGCTGGCCCCCCTTCACATAGCTCAACGCATGGCACTCGATGAGCAGCAACCTCGTCCGGGCCAACGTACGATCGCGCATGGCCAGATAGGGCTCGCCGGCCAAAAAGAAATGCCGCGCAAATCGCCGCCACGGCCGGTCGCCGGTGGTCTCGAAGGGCTTCTGGTTCGCCCGCTCGACGGCGGGCATTCCAGCCAGTTGCTTCATGCGCTTGGCTCGATCCTTGGCCTCGTTGGCGAAGCCCCGGAAGTACGCCGGTCGCTGCTTGGCGTCAGAGCCTTTCATCGCGTCCAAGGCGTCGGTTGCATTCCTGATCTCGGGCCCCAGACCTGAAACGAGGGCTTCGTAGTTCCCGGCTCGGTAGGCATCTTGAACAAAGTCGACAGCCGCCAACATTTGTTGTGCCTCGCAGTCCATGGCCAATCCGGGGTCGGGGACTCGCGCCAGCACTTCGCCGAGACCCGAAGCGACAGCCCGGAGGTCTTGCGCCGAGAGCTTGGCTCGCCCCTTGAGCAAGGCCAACCGCGCGTCGTCCACGATGGCCAAGCCGAGCGACGCCACGGTGGTGTCGCCTGCCGACAGGTCGAACCCGAATCGCGTCGCCACGAGGAAGTCCCGAATGGCGGAGGGCACGTCTCCGGCGGAAAGCGCCCGCTCGATGCGCCACGTCAAGGCGCGCCCGCATAAGCGCCACCCCGCGCTATAGGGCGCGGGCTCGAACGGCTTGGTTGGCCCGCAGCGGTAGGAGCACGTCTGAGTGGAGCCCCTCGCGACTTTCTGAAGCGCGGGCCCAAGTGCCGCGATGATCTTCGCCCGGTCCGATTCGGGGAACGAGACCCACTTGGCGTACGCCGTGGCCTTCTCCTCGGCCTCCAGGGCTGCGGAGGCGTACCAGTCGTAGGCATCGCCGCGAGAGGTGTCGATCGGCGGGACGGGCCGCGCGTCGAGAAACGTCTCGAAGGGCGCGGGAGGTTCGCTCCTGCACCCGAAAAGCAGGGCCGAGAGGCCCAAAACCAACACGAATCGTCCTGTACGCCACCCGAGCAAGGTGGGAACCAGCGTACCGTATGGGGGTTGCGGGGTAGTCTCGCCAAGCCAGCAAACGCCTATGAAAGCCGTCATCCTCGCCGCTGGGATGGGAACTCGACTGTATCCCGTCACCCAGGTCATCCCCAAGCCCCTGCTGCCTCTCGCCAACCGTCCCACGCTGGACTACGCCTTCGACCGGCTGAAAGAGATCGGCGTTCAAGACGTCTGCGTGGTCGTCGGCGGCAACGAGGCCGCCATGCGCGACGCCCTCGGAGACAAGACGGGTAACGGCCTCACGGTGGCGTACGCTCGCCAACCCGAGGCCAAGGGACTCGCCCACGCCATGTCGTTCGCCAAGGACCTCGTGGGAACAGACGACTTTTGCATGTATCTAGGCGATGCCGTCTACTCGGAGAGCCTCACCGGGGCCGCCGAGAGGTTCCGCTCTTCGGGATGTGCGAACCTCAACTTGGTCAAAGCGGTCCCCGACCCCAGCCGATTCGGTGTGGCGAACGTGGACGGCGACCGGATCGTCCGTCTTGTTGAAAAGCCCAAGGTCCCCGAAAGCAACCTCGCGATGGCGGGCGTCTATTTCTTTCGCCAACCCATCTGGGACATGCTGGAGGACCTGCAACCCAGCGCTCGCGGGGAATACGAGATCACCGACGCCATCCAGATGTTGGTGGATCGGGGCCACGACGTTCGCGCAGGTGTCTACACGGGCGAGTGGTTCGACACGGGCACGCTCGATTCGTTCTTGGAAACCAGCGCCTTCCTCATTGGAGGCGGCACGCTCATCCACCCCGAGAGCGACGTGGACGCCGAGATCGGTCAGAACGTCGTGATCGGTCCTGGCTGCAAGGTTCGGGCTACCCGCATCGAGAACGCCGTGGTGCTGCCGGGCGCGACCGTCGAATCCGACGGGGCGATTCATCGCTCGCTCATCGGCGGCAACGCTTCCGCAACAGAATTCGTATCCACCATCGCGATGGGCTCCGACTCCCGTCGAGTGGACTAGATCATGCGTTGGATTTGGGTTGTGCTGGTGGTTCTGTCGCTGGGCGCGTGCGCCCGTCAAGAACCGAAGGAACCGCCTCAGCCCGCCCCGCAGCAGCAGACGTCCAGCTTGCGTGTGGCCTTCTCGACGTTGATGAGTTCGACGCGGGACATCGGCGTGCGCACGGGCGAGGACGTGCTCCTCAAGTGGAAGGACGAAGCCAAGTTGCTGGAAACCAAGTTGGCCGACCTGCCGGAGCGCAGCGAACTGGACCAGCAGGAACTCGAGGTCGTCCGGGCATTCGTCTCCCGAATCGACGCCGCCTTGGCGGTCAAGTCCATCCAAGCGCAAGTCGAGGCCGCCGTCAAGAAGACGACGGGCCGCGCGTCGCTGGACCGCGCCGCGATGGAACGCGAGCGGAGCCGGTTGCGGGAATCCGATACAACGTTCAAAGCCCTTGACGACCGTCTGGCCGTCGCGGACCGCCGCTACACGGACGCTACAAACCAACTGGCCCAAGCGATGGAAGCCCACGCGCGATTGGTCGCGACGTCCAAGGGCTGATCGCAACCCTTCGGCTCAGCCGCCAAGGGCCGTAAGGATGCGAGGGACAAGCCAAGGGCCGCCGTACACATAGCCCGTATACAGCTGGATCAGGTCCGCTCCGAGGTCCACTTTGCGCTTGGCGTCGTCGGGCGTCATGATCCCGCCGACCCCGATCAACACCAGCCCGTCCGGCCGGTGGCGCGCCAAGTGCGAAAGGACTTCGTCGGCGCGAACGGTCAGAGGCGCGCCTGACAGGCCGCCCGTTTCGCTAGGGTCGGCGCTCAGCCCGGTTCGCGAGAGCGTGGTGTTCGTCGCCACGATGCCGCTCAGATTCGCTTCCACGCACACCGAGAGAACGTCGTCCAGCGCGTCGAACGTCAGGTCTGGAGCGACTTTGACGAGGATTGGCTTGACGGGCTCGATGGCGCGAAGCGTCTGGGCGATCTCCAAAAGCGGCCCGCGCTCCTGCAACCCGCGAAGCCCGGGCGTGTTGGGAGACGACACGTTGACCACAAAGTAGTCGCCATGCTCGCGCAGGGTGCGGAGCGCCTCGGCGTAGTCCTCGGCGGCCTGCTCGTCGGGGGTCGCTTTGTTCTTGCCCAGATTGATCCCGAGGGGAATCCCCGCCTTGATCCGCCCCAACCGCTCGGCCATCGCCGCCGAGCCCGAGTTGTTGAAGCCCATCCGGTTGATGATCGCCCGATCCGAAGGCAGGCGGAACAGCCTCGGCAAGGGGTTGCCCGGCTGAGGCTTGGGCGTGACGGTGCCGACCTCGACGAACCCAAAGCCCAGCCGCCGCCACGACTTCAGACCGACGGCATCCTTGTCCATTCCTGCCGCCAAGCCCACGGGGTTGTCGAACGTCAATCCCCAAATCTCGCGCCGCAGGGAAGGAGTCGCCCTCCTAAGAGAAGGCACCCAGCCGCGTTCCAGAAACCAGAACGCGGCATGGTGGGCACGTTCCGGGTCGAACCGGAACGCCAGCCGCCTGACGAGCGACGGATAGAGGTCCATGAGCCCCCTACTTGCGGGGGAGCTTCTTCAGCAACTCCTCGATGGCTCGGTCCAGTTGCGGGTCCTTGCCCGAGAAGTAGTCGGCGGGCGTGATGTCCACGCGGATGTTGGGCTGCTGACCCATGTTCTCGAGCGGCGAGCCATCCAGTCGGTAGACGCCCGACGTGGGCATGCGCGCGCCCGTCCCATCCACCAGCCGCAAGCCGTAAGTCCAGATCACGTAGCCGGGGGTCGGCATGCCGATCGTGGTGGCGAGGCGCAGTTGCTGCATGGCGTAGGGAAACATCTCGGCGTTCGAGAAGCTCCGCTCGTTCTGCATCACCACGATGGGCTTGTTCCAGGCCTGCGTGGGCGCGGGCAGCGCTACCCCGTCCCGCGAGGCGTAGATGCTGTGCGGCACGCGTTCCAGGATGTCGATGATGCGGTCGCTGATGTTGCCGCCGCCGTTGTTGCGAACGTCGATCACCACCCCGTCGCGACCGATGCCGTACTCCCAGATTTCGCGGTTGAAGCGGTCGAAGTTCGGCCCACCCATGCCCGAAATGTGCACGTAAGTCAGCCGCCCACCCGATTTCTCCTCGACGTAGCGCCGCCGCTGCTCGATCTGGTTGCGGTAGTGGATGCCTCCGAACTCGCCGCCGCCCATGGCTTCGTACTTGACCTCGCGCGCCCCTTCGAGGGTCGGCGTGGAGTTCACCTTGAGCGTGATGATGCGGCCACCCTGATTCTTGAGCGCTTCATCGTAGGCGCGTTCGTTGGGGGCGACAGCGACCCCGTTGATGCTCATCACGTACTCGCCCGGCTTGAGTTCGGTGTCCTTGTAGGCGCCAGGCGTCCGCTTGGGAACCGAGGCGATCTTGAGTCCCGGTCCCGCGTGGGAGTAGTCGATGGTGAATCCGGGGTGCGCCGTGGATGCGCCCGACGGGTTGCCGGGTGCCGCACTCGCCTCGGTGTGGCTGGCCTCGAGTTCGCCGATCATCATGTTGAGCAGCGTGGCCATCTCGTTGCGGTGCGCCACGGCCTCGAGCAGGGGCTCGTACCGCTTGCGCGTCTGAAGCCAATCGCGCCCGTGGAAGTTGGCGTCGTAGAAGCTGCGGTTGTACTCCCGCCAGAACTCGTAGAACGCCGCCTTGCGCTCTAGACGAACGTCGCGCGTCCAATCGGCGCGGAAGTCCACCCGGGTCACGGGCCGGTTGCCCGCGCGGTGGTTCATGATCGAGATCGTCCCGTTCTGAACGTACACCAGGTTCTTGGTGTCCAAGCTGATCGAGAACGCACCGATGCCGCCACCGTTCGTGAACTTGGTGACGCCCTCGCCATCGTAGCCCACCTTGGTGATATCGCCACCCTGAAGGAAGAGTACGTCGCCGTTCTCGGCGTCGAACGTGATCGCGCCGACGCCCGATTGGCTGCCGAACCGTGAGATACGGTCCTCGATGTCCTCGAACTCGATCTCCACGGTCACGGAGTCCTTCGGCTTCTCGTACTTGAGGTCGTAATCGGGGTCGCGGAACGAACGGCGCTTTAACGCCACCCGATACATGCCGTCGCCTTCTCGGTCGCTGGCGAAGTAGAGGAACTTGCCGTCGGCGGACCACTCGGGCGAGCGGTGCGAGGCGTTCAGCCGCGTGATGTTCGTGTCCTTGTTCTCGCGGGTGTCGTAGATGTGGATGTTCGTCGTCACGCCGTTGGCGTTGTTGACGTAGGCGACGAAGCGGCCGTCCGGACTCCACGCGTAATCCGATTGGCTGCCGAAGCGATACTGGCCGGGCATGGCGAAGATGCGGACCACCGAGCCCCCATCCACGGGATAGGTGTAGAGCCCGCCCTCGGCGCCTGTGATGAAGAACGACACGTTCTGGCCGTCTGGCGTGAGCTTGACGTTGGCGACGTCGCTGTCGCGCTGGCTGACCGGCGTGACTTCCTTGGTCGCGAGGTCCACCACGTACAGTCGCTCTGAACCTTCGCGGTCGGAGGTGAAGAACGCCTTGCCGGCGCGCGGATGTACCAGCGGGTTCGCGTCCACTCCGGGCCATTCGGTGAGTTGCGTGGCGTCGTCCTTGTTCGGGCCTTTACCCTTCTTCACAGGCACGGACCACAGCTCGCCCCGGACTTGGAAGACCACGTTCTCGCCCTTGGCGTCCAGCGATGCCTGGGCCGCGCCAGTGGTCAGCACGAGCCGTTCGTCGTAGGTCACCTTGTCGTCGAGCGTGGCCACGATGCCGATCTTGGCCGCCGGCTGGCTGGGCGTCATCGTGTAAACGTCGCCCTCGTATTCGAACGCCAGCAGCGGTGTCCGCTTCGCGGCCGTCAGGAACCGAACCGATCCGCCCACGAACTCGGTCAACCGCTCGCCGCGAGGGTTGACGCCTCGGCTGCGCACCGGGAACGCGTACACGTTCGGTGTGCGGCGGGCGCTGTCCACCACCTTGCCGATGCTCTTGCCGACGTAGGACGAACTCGGCGTTTGATCGTCGGCGCTCACGGCGTAGACCGTGCCGGCATCGGGCCCGAAGTGGGGCCACAGGTGTTGGAAGTCGGTGTTGCGGACGGGGGAGCGCTGTTTGGTGCCCATGTCCAACGTGTGGATTTGGGATGCCGCCGAGCCGTGGTAGCGCGGCCGCGTCCAAGGGAAGCCGAACCGGGTGTAGAGCAAGGTGGTCCCGTCGTTCGACATCTTGGGCGACCCGACGGGCATCATGTCGAGGAGCAACTCGTGGATGCGGCCCGTGGCGACTTCGATCGCGTAGATGCCGCCCTCTGCCTTATCGCGCGAGCCCGCGATCAGAATGCGTCCGTCCGTGGTCCAGTCGTTGGGCACGTCGCTGCCCGAGAAGTAGGTCAGCCGTTCGGTGCGACCGCCTTCGAGGGGAGCGATGAACACGTCCCAGTTGCCCGTTCGGTTGCTGGCGAAGGCGATGCGCTTGCCGTCCGGCGACCATACGGGGTTGTCGTCCATCTCGATGTGGTTGGTGACCTGTCGCGCCTGGCCACCCTTGGCCGAGACGACCCAAACATCTCCCTGGTAGGTGAAGGCGATATGGGTCCCGTCGAGGCTCAAGGCGAGCGATCGGGCGCCTCGAATCGCGCCGTTCGCCTGAACCAGCGCGCCAAGGGCGAGAAGAAGCATGGAGGAAAGACCCGCGTGCATCCGCATGGCAGGTACGTTACCCCGTCCCACCCTCCGCACGAGCCGGGCCCGACCTCCGAGCTTGAGGTTTCAACCCGCGAGAACGGACTCGATCTCCTCGTACACCGACGACGGCTTGCGGCCCGAGCCTTTGGCGGGCTTCAGCGAGTGGTCCACACCCTGGAGCCAGTGCATCGCCACGTTGGCCGGGAGGCGCGCCAGCACGCCCTCCATCAAGTCGCGGCGGCAAAGGGCGTCCTCGGTCCCGTTGACCAGCAGCGTCGGCATGGTCAGGTTCGGCAGGTGGGCGTCGCGAAGTTTTTCGGGCTGGCCCTCGGGGTGCAGCGGGTAGGCGAAGCAGATCAGCCGGACGCATGGAAACCCCTCTGCGGCGAGCATCGAGGCGACGCGCCCGCCCATGGATTGGCCCGAGAGGATCAACGGCCCGCCGGGATGGAACGCCTCCACCACGCGCCGGTAGCACGCCATGCACTTGGGCATCGGGTCGGGGAACGCGCGTCCCGCTGCACGGTACTCGAAATCGAACCGCACGGTGCGGTATCCCTGCCTCCTGAAGATTTCGGCCAGCCGCGTCAACGATGGGCTCGACCACCTGCCACCTGCGCTCGGCGCCAGGACCACCGTCCCCCTGGGGTCGTCGGGCGTTTCGACGTGGACGGGGATCGCGACCGACTCAAGGGCAAGCGACGCATTGGGTTCCATTCGCCTACTTTCCCACACAGAAGTCGCGAAAGACGCGGTCGATGAGGTCGAGCGTGGCCGTTTCGCCCGTGATCGTGCCGAATTCCATCGCCGCCGACTGCAGGTGGATCGAGGCGAGGTCCACCGGCAGTCCGGAGTCCAGAGTCTCGACAGCCTCGGCTAATCGGGTGTCGGCTTCGCGCAGGTGGTCGGCATGCCTGTCGTTGATCGCCAGCCAGCGGCCCTCGGTCGAGCCCAAGCCCGCGCGTTCGGCGACGGCTTGGCGCAGCGCGTCCAACCCCTGGCCTGTCTTGGCCGAGACCCGGAGGCCCGGTCCGTCCCCGTTGGCGAGGTCGCATTTGGTCAGGATCAGCCAGGCCCTCTCGCATAGGCGAGTCAAATGCGCCCGATCTTCGTCGTCGAGGCCTTTGGCGGCATCCACGACGTACCAAACCAGATCGGCGCTTGCTTCGGCGCGGTGCGATCGTCCGATGCCGATGCGCTCGATGGGGTCGTGGCTGTCGCGTAGACCGGCCGTATCGGTGACCACGCACGGCACGCCGCCGAGGTCGAGCCGCTCCTCGAGCGTGTCCCGCGTGGTACCGGGGATGTCTGTGACGATGGCGCGGTCGGTGCCCATCAGGGCGTTCAGCAGCGACGACTTGCCCGCGTTGGGTTGCCCGAGGATCGCGATGCGGTAGCCCGTGCGGACGATCGCGTCGAGCCTGGCCGTGGCCAACAACCTCTCGGTGTTGGCGCGAACTTCAAGCAGGGTGGCGATGGCGGCATCGCGGTCGAACTCGCCGATCTCGTCGGGAAAGTCCACGCTGGCCTCGATGACCGCCGCGACGTGCAGCGTCTTCTCCCGCAGCGCAGCGACCTCGCGCTTGAGGTCGCCGCCGCGCAAGGCGTTGGCCAGCCGGAGTTGGGCTTCGGTCTCGGATTCGATGGTCTCGCGGACGCCTTCGGCTTGCGTCAGGTCGAGCCTGCCGTTCATAAACGCGCGCCGCGTGAACTCGCCCGGCGCGGCTAGCCTGGCGCCCGCCGCCAGGCACGCGTCCACCAATGACCTCACCGATGCCCGCGACCCGTGAACCGAGAACTCGACCGTCGCCTCCCCGGTGTAGCTGTGGCCCTCGGCAAAGGGAAGCGCGATCCCGTCGTCGCCATGGGCGAACGTCCCGTACAGGGCTTTTCGTGCCTCGACCGGCTCATGCCACGGGGAGAACACCTTCTCGGCGACGGCGTAGGATTGCGGGCCCGAGACGCGCACGACGGCGACAGCAGCGGGCTCGGTCCCCGTGATTGGCGCGACGATGGTGTCGAAGAGGTTCACCCAGAAAGCTGTGCCTACCCGGGTGCGATGCCCGGTGTTCGGATGATCTCCAGGCCCGTGTCGTGCATCTTCTCCCATGGGAAGGCGCGCGGGTCGTTCTTACGGCCCTTCGGCACGGCGATGTATTCGTGGGTTGTGATGAACTTCAGGGGGAAGCGTCGCTTCAGGCTCAAGATGAGCAACCGGGTTGCCTCGACCTGCTCGTTGGTCCAGGGGTCCTTCCCGTCGCCGACGTTCACCATCTCGATGCCGACCGAGAAGTTGTTCAGGTTCTCTCGGCCCAGGTGGTCCACGCTGCGCCCGGCGTGCCATGCGCGGTTGATCGTGCTCACGTGCTGGACGATCGAGCCGTCCTTGCCGATGGTGTAGTGCGCGCTCACCTGGCTCTCGGTCATGGCGAACCACTTGACCACGCCGCTGAGCGTCGGGCTGGCCGTGTGGTGGAGCACTACGGTGTCGATCACCGCGTCTTCGGGCCGGAATCCGAAGTTGGGCGAGTCCGCCCACACGATCTGAAGGTAGCCGGGGTCCTTGAAGTCCGCGTAGTTCTTGTCGAGAACTTCGGCCGGATTGACTTGCGCGACGGCGAGGCTGAGGAGCAGATGCCACGGTGTCATGCTCCTATTATGCGGGGTGTCGCCGACCGGGTTGGACGGCGACACCCCGTTTGCGATCGCGACGAGCCGGCTACTCGAGCTGGCCGTAGACTTCTTTCAGCGAGGCGGCCGACTTGTGCAGGCCTTCACGCTCCGCTTCCGTGACGTCCGGCTCGAGTATCTGCACGACGCCCTTGCGGCCGACGACCGTCGGCAACGAGAGGCTGATGCCGCTGATGCCCAGCTTGCCGTTCTGCAACGCAGAGACGGGGAGCAACGCGCCCGAATCGAGGGCGATGGCTTCGACGACTTCCTTGATCGAAACGCCCACGGCTCGGCCCGCGCCGCCCTTCAGGCGGATGACCTCCGCGCCCGACTTGCGCGTGAACGCGAAGACCTCGTCAGCGACTTCCTGAGTCCAACCGGGGAGGCTCGACATCTTGACGCCGTTGATGGTGGCCGAAGACCAGATCGGCACCATCGAATCGCCATGCTCGCCCAGGATCAGCGCATGCACGTCTCGCGCGCCTACCTTGAAGTGGTCGGCCAGGAGCGAGCGGAAGCGGCACGTGTCCAAGACCGTACCAAGGCCCAGCACCTGCGAGGTCGGCACGATGTCCGCTTCGACGGCCAACTGCGTGAGGATGTCCACCGGATTCGATACGACGACGATGGTCGCCCCGTCGGCGAGCTTGCAGCCCTTCAGCGAATCGAGGATCGAGCGGAACAGGCTTACGTTGCGGTTGACCAACTGCAGACGCGACTCGTCGGGCTTGCGCCGAAGTCCGGCGGTGATCACGACGCAGTCGCTGCCATCCACCACGTTGTATTGGCCGCTGGTGAACCGACAGTTTCCGGTGAGGGCCGCGCCGTGGCGCAGGTCGAGGGCTTCGCCCGAAGCCATGTCCTCGTTCATGTCCACGAGGGCGATCTCGCGGACGATGCCGCCGAGTTGAAGCGCGTAAGCGGCGTCCGAACCGACGCGGCCTCCGCCGCCAATGATGCTGACTTTCATGAAGGGTTCGTCATCTCCTGCGTCGCGGCCCCGGCCGCGCGAAGGTCGGGCGTCAGGGTCGTGGAGCACTCCGATTATGGCACCTGCCGCCCCGCTCTGGGACTTGGGCCCTCCCGTGCCATAATGTTGATCATGCAACTATTGCAGGAGGACGCATGGCGCTCGACGATTTGAGGAAGGAAGCCTATCGCTTGTTCCTCACATCCCATGCCAAGGTGCTCAAGTCCATCGAGGCCGACGTCACTCGGGCGAGGACGCTTCCCCCCGAAGTCTACGACGTGTTGGTCACCCTGGAGTACGCGGGCGGACGGATGCGGCTCAGCGACCTGGCCGACCAGATCCTGCTCAGCCGAAGCGGTCTCACGCGTCGGCTGGACAAGTTGGAGAAGATGGGCTACATCCAGCGCGAGATGTGCCCGAACGATCGCCGAGGCGCGTATGCCGTGCTGACCGATGCGGGATTGAAGGCGCGCGCGCGGGCTTGGGTGAGCTACTCCTGGGCCATCGAGGAGCACTTCGCCAGCCACCTCACGGAGACCGAAGCCCGAACGATGGTGCGCGTGTTCGAGAAGATCGCCGCCGAGTAGCCCCGCGCCAAACCAGTACAATCAGGCCCATGAAGCTGTTCTTGGACACCGGCGACCTGGCCGAAGTGCGCGAAGCCGCCGCGTGGGGCGTGATTGACGGCGTGACCACCAACCCGACCCTGATCGCCAAGTCCGGGCGAGGGTTCAAGGAAACCGTTCTGGCCATCTGCGAGGCCGTTCCGGGCGGCGCGATCAGCGCCGAAGTCGTGGCCACCGAGTACGACGCGATGCTCAAGGAAGCCCTGGAAATCGCCTCGTGGCACCCTCAGATCGTGGTCAAAGTGCCGCTCATCGAGCCAGGCGTGCGCTTGGTGAACACGCTGACCGAGCGCGGCATCCGCACGAATGTGACCCTGGTGTTCACCGTGACGCAGGCGCTGCTGGCCGCCAAGGCGGGCGCGACCTATATCTCGAACTTTGTGGGCCGGGTGGACGACGTTTCCGGCGACGGGATGGAGGCGGTCCGCGAGACCGTGGCGATGGTCGAGGAATACGGCTTCGAGTCGGAGGTCCTGGTGGCCTCGGTCCGCCACCCGAAGCACGTGGTGGACGCGCTCGCCGCCGGGGCGCACGTTTCGACGATGCCGCTCTCGGTGCTTCGCCAGCTGTTCAAACACCCCCTGACCGACTCGGGCCTGAAGCGGTTCTTGGACGACTGGAACGCCGCTGGCTTGACGATCGGTTAGGGGATCGGCTCTTTGCAGAAACTTCTGCCCGCTCTTGACATTGCAGTCCGTTCTATGGTATCCAAACCCAATGAGGCACTGGCGGCTCAAGGGCATGGTCAATCTTTCGTCTCGCTTCCGTTGCCGGGTGTCCCATCCGACAAGTAGCCTGCGCTTCTCCGTGAGTGCGCTCGTCGCACTCCTCGTAGCCAACGCCGGGGCACAGCAACCTGTGCTTTCGCAGCGTCCGAGCGCCACAACCCCTACACACGAGTTGGTGAGCCGTCAGCCGTCACAGGACCGCGAATTTCATCCTGGCAGCCACGCTCGAAAGAGCAGGTCATTCGCACAATTAAGTTCCACCACGCAATACTATGTCATGGAGATCAGCCAGTTCCAGGGCCATAACCCGCGACCTTTGGCCATCAACGATAGTGGCCAGGTTGCGGGTTCCAGACTCGGCGGATCGCAAGGATTGGTTTGGACTCCTAGAGGAGTGAGGCTGCTGACGAGTCTACCCACGCAAACCACCTTCACGCCCAGTGGCCTCAACTCTCTCGGCATGGCGGCTGGCGGAGTGTGGTTTTCAGCTGATGAGACCAACCATGCAGTCCTATGGGATTCGCTCGGGATACCCTCGGTCTTGTGGTCACTAGGTGCAGCAAGCGATATCAACAGCTCCGGCCACGTTGTGGGAAGCCAGCTCATTGATGGCGAGTGGAAAGCTTGCCGCTGGACGCCTGCGGGTGGCTTCCAGCGGCTAGATACCGTCTTGAGCCCCTCAGTTCGGTCGTATGCAAACTCGATTAACTGGAGTGGTGCGATTGTTGGCCGAATGGATACGCACCAGTTCATGCGTGGTTTCTATCTTTCGCCCGACCTCAGCCTCGTTGATTTCGGGAATCTGCTGCCAGGAGTGTCTAGTATTGCCGACGAAGTCAATGATAATGGGACCGTAGTCCTTCGCGTTGGAAACGGCTGGGACATTGAACTCTATCTCTGGAGTCAGACTTCCGGCTTAGAAGAGATCGGACATCTCGCCGACTCAGATTACGCGGTTCCTCGCTCCATCAACAACAATGAGGTCATTGCATGCCAAAGCTGGCCGCAGAGACTCGCTACGGTTTGGGATCGAGAGAGTGGATTCAGGACGCTGAACTCGTTGCTCCATCCCAGATCTTCGGATTGGATACTTGCTGATGCAACGGACATCAACAATCAGAACCAGATCATTGGTTATGGAAGGAAGGTGGGAGACGCCGAGGATATACGGGCCTTTATCGCCACTCCATACCGTGACCCCCCGCAGCCAACCGCGGTTTCGACGATTTACGTACACGAAGGTCAACTTGTCTCCTTCACCCCTGAGGTGTTCTTCGAGGGCGACCCGAGCCACCTTGAATTTTCGCTTATTGGCACAGTCCCGGAGGGTGCTTCGGTTGATCGTTGGACGGGTTCCTTTTCGTGGAGACCCGGCGAGTTGCATGACGGGGTTTGGTCTTTTGCAATTAGGGTGCGCGACCTTTTCATTCCAGAGAACTTTAGTGACTTGCAGGTGCTAGTAGAAGTTTGGGAGGAAGATCAGCCTCCTACAGTTGACCCGATTCCCGACCAAACGACATTTGTTGACGAGTCTCTAACGTTTCGAGTTAGAGCATCCGACCCGGATGTCGTCAATGGTAGACCCCAGCCAATGTGGTTCGCCCTAACGGGAGCCCGGCCGCAGGACGCGAGCATAGTCGGCGAAACGGGCGAGTTTGAATGGATGCCTCATGAAGGACAGGTAGGCGTACACAATATTGAGGTGGTGGTGATTTCGGGAACTAATGAAGCCTGGGGTTCCGTCAAGATAACAGTCGGGGAGCGGAGGAGGCCAGCAATTCCGATCGAGTCCTTCTCGTTGGCGCCAGATATCTTGACAGGCGGACAATCGTCTACTGGCAGGGTCGTGCTCAAGTTGCCTGCTGGCCCAGAAGGATACGCTGTCTCATTGAGATCACACTTTGAAACGGCGACAGTCCCGTTGCAAGTCGTAGTGCCTGCGGATCAGCGAGAGGCTTTTTTCACCATCACGACTAGACCGATTGTGTCAGGATTGCGTCGTGTCCTCATTGAGGCCAAAACATCATCGTCGAATCGAAAGTTTAAGTACATATACATTAGACAGCCGTATCTCGCTCGCCTTGCAGTGGATCCGGTTGTAGTCTACGGTGGGTCCGGTGCCACGGGTGTTGTTGAGCTTACGGGACCGGTCGCAACGTCAGTAGTGGTCAATCTCGAGTCAGATCATGAAAATGTGGGAGTGCCCACGACTGTCACGATTCCTTTCGGGGCTGCGTCTGTGACGTTTCCGGTTGCTACCAGGCCAAGTGACGGCCCTCAAATCCGTGCGATGCTGACGGCGCGATTGGGGACCGAGGTCAAAATTGCTGCCGTGTACGTCAATCGTCCGTTCCTCCAGTCGCTCTCGCTCACCCCAAGCATCGTGTACGGCGGGACGGCTTCAACGGGCACGGTCACCCTGAACGCGCCAGCGCCCGCGGGCGGTCTGACGATCACGCTTTCGGACAATAGCGACAAGGCGACGACTCCAGCGTCGGTCACGATACCGGAGGGCGACACCTCGGCCATGTTCGAGGTGATGACGGTCCCGACTTCGGGTTCCCAACTCGCAGTCACCGTGTCTGGGGCGGCCGAGGGCGTGACAAAGACCGCAAGGCTCTACATCAACCAGCCATTTGTAACCGCGGTTTCGTTCAGCCCAGAAGTTATCGTGGGCGGTAGCTCCACGACCGGCACCGTGACCCTGAACGCTCCCGCGCCCGCCGGCGGTTTTAGCGTGTCCCTCGCTTCGGACAGCGGCTCGGCAACGGTGCCCGCGAGCGTGGTGGTCCCTGCAGGCGAGACTTCGGTGACGTTCTTCTTGGACAGCACAGTCGTGGTTGGTCCGCAGGTCAAGGCTCTAATCTCGGCTGCTGGCGGTGGTGCGACGAAGCGCAAGTACGTGTATCTGAATCCAAGCGGCTGATCGCCGATCCGCTCATGGGTTACGACGGTGTTCCCCTCCCATGGAGGGGTGCCCGAAGGGCGGGGTGGTCGCCGCGCGCGAGCCAACAACGGGCCAAGGCTCGACAAGACTCGCCCTGCAGTTCCAAATCGTCAAGTTCGCGGCTCAACCGGCGACCGAGAAGGGCGTCATCTCGCGCACGATCTCGTTGTGGTCGTCGAGCAGCACCATCTTCGGCACGATCGGCTCGTCCGTCATCGCGAACGCCGCGATGATCAGGCGGTCGCCGGGCTTGAAGAAGTGCGCCGCCCCGCCGTTCAGCCCCACCACGCCCACCGGACCCGCGAACGCGTACGTCTCGATGCGGGACGTGTGGTCAACGGCCCAAACGTGCACGAGTTCGCCGTCCACCAGGTCCACGGCCTTCATCAGCCGGTGGTCGATCTCGATGCTGCCCACATAGTCCGGGTTCGCGTAAGTCACGCGGGCGTGGTGCAGTTTCGATTTGAGCAGCTGGCGCAGGCGCATCACTCGTTCTCGGTCGCTTCGCGCCTCCCGGGGATGGCGCGGCGACGGTCCCAGGCGGCCAAAAAACCGCCGAAGGTCAAGATACCCGTGCCCGCCCAAACCAGGATGGTCATCGGCTTGTAGAAGACCTCGATGGGGAACCAGGGCTTGTTGTACTTGAGCTGGAGATAGGCGTCGCCGGTCGAAGCCTCGATGCGGTCGAGGATCAGCAGGTAATCCTCGCTGAGCATGATCGGTCGGCGGACGATCTCCTCTCCGGCGATGCGCAGGGTCAGGTCGCCCTCGGCTTCCCCCTCGCTTCCCCGAACCGAAACCTTGGCAGTGAATGTCGCGCCCGATTGCCCCATGGGGCCCTCCGAACTCACGTCGAGCAACTTGATCTCGTACAGGTCGTTGAGGGTCTTGGTCTCACCCACCTTGAACGCCGTCGGCGGCGTGACTTCGCCGTCGATGATCTGGGGGTGCAGGGCCACGTACACGTCGTGCGACACCTTGTGCTGCACGTGCGGCCACACCATGGGTTGGGGCTCCTGGCCGGGGTTGAACGTGTAGTAGTGCCCAGGTCGCGCCGTGAACTTGGTGCCGCCGGGCTCGACCACCTCGAACAGCACCTTGTTGTCGCGGTCGTTCCACGTGCTGGTGGGGCCGACGAAGTTGATCTGGTAACCAAGCGCGACTCCCGGCGTGCCTTCCTGGACGAACACCTGCTCCTTCCGCTCGAATCCGCGCGAGAGGATCAAGCCGCCCAACAACACCGCAAGCCCAAAGTGCGACAGAAACGCGCCGAGCGAGAGCGGCGAGCGGCGAACGACCTCGCCCATCCGCCAGAGGTTGGCCACCATGGCCAACAAGCACACGAAGAGCAGACACAGCATCCACGGGACGAGCGGGAACAGCCCGAACGGCGTCGCGATGCCCTTGCCGACTTCGGGACGCACGCCCCATTGGGGGTGCATGATGAAGTACACCGCGAACCCCAGGCCCCCAAACGTCAGGCTCAACACGTTCACGATCCGGCGGAAGAACTCGGGGGCGGGCATGCGTCGCCACGCCACGAACGGGGCGACCGCCATCAGCACCATGATCGGCATGAAGAACCAAACCACGACGCGGTGGTAGAGCCACTCCTCGACGACCTTGGCTTCGCGGCCGGCGAGGGCCACGAACATCGGGACGCTCATGCCGATGGCGATGGTGAGCGCCAGCCCGCACAACAGGATCGAACTCCAGCGGTACGCGGCTTCGCGGTTGAGCCCGCCCGGAGAGGGGACGGCGTTGGCGAGCCACTCCTTGTTGCGGCGGCGCGTCTTCCAAAGCCACAGGCCGACGAATCCGAGCGTAGCGGCGATGAAAAAGCCCAGCAACAGGGCATGGGCTACGCGCTCCATCTGGGCGAAGCTGTGGACGCTGGTCTCGGCCAAGAACCCCGAGCGAGTGAGAAAGGTGCCGTAGACGAACGAGAGGAAGGGCAGCCCGCCGAGCAACAGGTTGCTCGAAACCCACTTCTTGCGTCCCGCTTGCACGATGAGCCCGTGGATCAGGGCAGCGCAGAGCAGCCACGGAACGAAACTTACGTTCTCGACGGGGTCCCATGCCCAGAATCCGCCCCAGCCCAGCGTTTCGTAGGCCCAGAAGCCGCCCATGCAAAGGCCGAGCCCGGTCAGCGAGGCGCTGACGAGGACCCAGGGCCGAACGCCGGGCACCCATTCGTGGACGCGGTTGGTCACGAGCGCTGCAATGGCCCAGCAGGCCAGCACCGTGAGCGAGCCGAAGCCCAGGAAGATCACGGGCGGGTGGATGACCACCCAGTAGTTTTGGAGGGCGGGCACGAGGCCGACGCCTTCAGGCGGCACCGTGGTCAGCGGCTTGCCGTCCACCTCCCAAAGCCGGAACGGCGATTCGAAGGCGAGGATGCCCGAGATGGCCCCGAGGAACACGGCATAGGGAATCGTGAACCACTTGCGGAACGATTCGCCCACCTTGCGCACGGCCAGCAAACCGAACAAAGCGGCACACACGGCCCACAACAGGAAAGAGCCTTCCTGACCAGCCCAAACCCCCGCGATCTTGTATTGCAGGGTCGTGGTGGCCGAGGCCCGGTCATAGACGTACTTGTACTGGAACTGGTTGCCGATGAACAGGGACATCAGCGAGCCGAAGGCGCCGAACAATCCAAGAGAACCGAGAGCGAAGCCGAACCGGCCGAGACGCTCGCCTTTCGGACCAAGAAACCAAGCGACCACCGAGGCCGTGAAAGCCGCCGCAGCGAGCCAAACGAACGCGCGGCCCGCCCATCCAGCGGCGATGGCCCACCCGGGGGCGGCGGGCCAAGAATGGATGATGTCCGTCACTGGGCGGTTTCGTAGCCCTTGTCACCCTCGTACTTGGAGGGGCATTTGATGAGCATCTTCTTGGAGTGGAACGCGCCGTCTTCATGCATGCCGCCGATCGCGACGACCTTGGTGGCTTCGCCCATGTTGGCGGGCGGCGGGCCGTAGTAGACGACCTTGACCAGATCGCCATCCTGATCGCGGATATCGAAGCTGATCTGACCCTTCGCGAGGTCGGTCTTGAGCGTCTCCTTGAGGATGTCTCCGGCAAGGTGGAGGTTGTCGCCGGACGTGGCTTTGGCCTGAGCCACCGTGACGTAGGGGCTGGCGTTCTGCAAGAATGCGAAAACGATGCCGCTGATGGCGAGCAGACACAGGACGATCGTGACGATCGCGCCGGTCCCGAATCTCGGTTTGCTGTTCATGGCTCGAATCCTATTGTGAACCATGAACGCATTGGGACCGGGTTTGGGTTCCAAAAGTCCCTCGGGTTTGATGGTCTGCGACGGCGTCACCGAGCTTGAGTAGACTCCACGAACCATGAGTGATCCGATTGAAATCGGCGCTTCCATACTCCGCCGTCACGGTGCGACGGCGGTGTACGTGTTTGGCTCACGGTCGCGGGGAACGGCTCGGCCCGACTCCGACGTGGACTTGGCGGCGTGGGGCATTCCTGGCGACAAGTATTGGGAGGTCTACGCGGACCTTCAGGACGAGGTTACTGTCGGCGCACACCTGGTGCTGCTTGAGGACGGGTCTCCGTTTGCGCAGCACATCCTGGAAAAGATCGAGCGGGGGTGGGCGAAGCGCGTTGCGTGAAGTCGTCCACGATCTGGAGCACGAACTCGCCGAATTGTCCCGGTTGGTCGAACGCGTCGAGGAGTGGCTGACGAGCGACCCCACTTGGAACGACGTGGGTACGACGTTCGCCGCGAGCCAAGTCCACAGCTTCTATGGTGGAGTCGAACGTTGCCTCTTGCTGCTGACAGATCCCCAATCGAAGCCCAGGCACTCAGGCGGATGGCACACGGACCTTCTTCGGGCGCTTGAGCACGAGGACGCCTTCCCTTATCACGACTTGCGGTTATTGCTCGCGTTTCGACACTTCTATCGCAACTCGTCTGCGGTGTTCCTGGACCCGATCAAGGTGGAAGTGGTCGTCAGGACATTGATCTCGTGCTGGCCCGCCCTCTCCCATTGGTTATGGGAACGCCTGAGGGGCTTAAGAGCTCCATAGCCTGCCCGAAGGGCGGTGAACTCCCTCAACGAGGCCTGCGCCGACCGCCGAGTACACTCCCCGCGTGCCCGAGAGCTTCCTCACCCTCCCCATCCGAAGCGACAAGATGACCGTCACGCTCAAGGTCGAGCGTAGCGTCTGCTCGGTCCAGACCCCGTATCAGCAGGTGGATATCGTGGATACGGTCGTTTTCGGACGGGCGCTGTTCCTGGACGGGCACATCCAACTCACGGAGTTCGACGAGCGCGCCTACCACGAGTGCCTTGTCCAGATTCCCTTGCTGAACATGGAGAGCCCAAGGGCGGCCTTGGTGATCGGCGGCGGCGATGGCGGCGTCATTCGCGAGATCGCCCGCCATCCCTCCATCGAGCGCATCGCGATGGTGGAGATCGATCAGGGCGTCGTGGACGCGTGCCGCGAACACATGCCGTTCCTTTCGGATGGGGCGTTCGACGATCCCCGTCTGGACCTGCGGATCATGGACGCGTTCGAGTTCGCCAAGCACGACGCGGCTGCGTACGACCTCATTGTGGTGGACAGCACCGACCGCTACGAGGACGCAGAAGAGAACCTCAGCGAGAACCTGTTCACCGAGGCGTTCTATCGCGATTGCCTGCGGCTGCTTTCGCCCAGCGGGTTCGTGGTGAGTCAGGCCGACAACCACGTGATCTGCGCAGAGATGACCCAGGCCGCGTTGGAGGAGTTTGCGGCCGTGTTTCCGGCCACCGGTTCTTACCAGGGGCTGGTGCCGTCGTTCGGCGGCTATTCGGGCTTCATCTGGGGCAGCAAGGGACCCCGTTTGGGTCCGCCGAGTGCGGCGAAGTGCCAGGCGCTCGGAACGGTCTACTTGAACCAGGCAACCTCGGATTTGGCGTTCAGCCCCGTTCGGTTTCGCTGACGGTTCGCCTTCGCGCAGGGATGTTGCTTCAGTCTGGGTCCATCTGCTCAGGTAGGGCCGAGAGGGGGTGACCAGACTCAGATCGAAGGCTAGCACCCATGAGGCGCGGCCAAGCTCAACCAAGAAGAAGAACTTAGGACGTGTCCCGACTAGCCTCTAGAGAGGGTAGACATGTCCAATTACTGGAAGTTCTCGTTTCTCCGACCGGCAACGGTGGTCGGAGCGGTCGGTTCCCTTGCCGTGCTCGCAAGCATCGGCAGCGCCCAGGTTCTCGAAGGCAACCTCCTCCTGAGGCAGGTTGATGGATCCAACAACGGCTGGGTCAATCAGGTCTTCCCCGACTTCGCGGACTATTCCACGGGGATGGGTTCGATGGTCACGATCGATGGCTACTGGCAAGTGTGGGAGATCCAGATCTATCAGGTGGGAAGCACGCCCAACACGTGGTACGGCAACGTCAACCAAGCGGTGCTCAACGTGACCCGCCAAGTCGGAGGCGCTCCAGATTCCGCCTATGACCCAACCATCGTGAACTCGGGAGCCGGAGTGGTCTACTCGGACCTCGTGTCCGTGACTCAGGACCAACCTTCGGTCGACAACCAGTCGTTCAGGATTCGAGCGTTGACCGCCACCATCCCCGAGTTGCAGGGCATCGAGCCGGGAGACTACGTGTTCTCGCTGGCTCCCATCGTCCACTATGGCGACTACGGTCAGTCATTCACCGCTGGCGCGGGCGTTGGCTCTGCCCCGGACTACATGAGGAACCCGGGCAACGGCTTCGGGTATGGGACAGACTGGTTTCCGATCTCGGCGATCGGCACTGAGGTCAACACCCAGTGGGCCATCGGGATCAACGGCATGGTTCCCGAGCCCAGCGGAATCTTGGCGTTGGCCGCAGGTCTTGCTCTGCTCGCGCGAAAACGCCGCCGCTAAGGCACCTTCGGCTGCAGCCCCTTGGGAGGAGTCTCGGCTCCCTCCCGAGGGGTTGCGCTTACTTGTAGCGGTAGACGATGCGCCCTTTGGTGAGATCGTAGGGCGAGAGTTCAAGCTTGACGCGATCTCCGGGCAGGATGCGGATGTAGTGCATGCGCATCTTCCCGCTCACGTGGGCGAGGAGTTCGTGTTCGGTGTCGTCGAGTTTGACCTTGAATCGGGCGTTCGGCAGTTTCTCAACGACCGTGCCTTCCATTTCGATCGCTCTTTCGTCGTCTTCGTGGCGTTTCTTGGGCGGACCAGTGAATCTTCTTCTAGCCATAGGCAGGATGTTCCTGAACAAAGTGTACCGTTTGGCGAGCCCGGGTCAACCGGACGGGCTTGGGGCGCTTCGCGAAGGAGTCGCGGGCGCTCTGGCGAATCCCGCTCCATGCTCAGCTTCATCGCCGCCGCCGCCATGCTCGCCGGTCCTCAAGCCGGTGTCCAGCCCTACACGCCCACCGGGCCTAAGATCGTCGTCACGATGACCTACGGCAAGTCGTTCGAGATCACCACGGACCCCAAGGCTTCGCCTAAGACGGTCGCGCACATCCTCGACCTGTGCAACCGCAAGTTCTACGATCGCCAGCGTATCCACCGAGTCGAATCGTGGGTCACTCAATGGGGCTCTCCGGCCAGCAAGACCGAAGACCTGAAGTCCGATGCCGTGCTCTCAGGCGTCTCCGGCAAGCAACTCCCGTTCGAGGAAAGCCAGATTGACTTTCTGGAGGGCGTGGTCGGCGTGGCGTCCACGGGCCTCCAGGTGGGGGGCGACAGCCAGCTCTTCATTCTCAAGCGCGACACCGAGCGCCTGTGGCGGTCGTATGCGGTGGTGGGCAAGGTCACCAAGGGCATGGACGTGGTGCGTGGGATCCAATGGGGCGACCGAATCGCGACCATGCGCGTGGCCAAGTGAGTCGTTTGGCCCACGTTGCGCGGCATCTTTCGCGACGATAGGACCTGAAGGCCCACCGGGCGCAACCGGAACGCCAAGAATAAGTATCCAAGACTCTAGCCCTGAACCGCTCGCCGAGGCCCGTTGAGTCCAATCGCCCACGGCCCGACGGTTCTGGCTCCAAAGTGGATTAAATGATGTTGACGAGGCCCACATGGTGAAAGACGAGATCCGAAAGATCGCCAGTCTGGTGCAAGAAGGCAAACTAAGCCCGGAAGACGCCGCCGACCTGATCGAGGCGTTCGCGCGGGCTTCCAGCCAGAATGCCGCGCCGCAGGCCGAAAGCAAGCCCGAAGAGCCCGTGACGCCGCCCGCAGAGCCTCAGGCTCAGGCTCAGGCAAAGGCCGGCGAGCCGGCTGCGGACGCCGAGGCGCCCAAGGCAGAGGAATCGGCGAACGGCTGCGCGGGTGAAGCCAAGTGCGACCCGTTCCAACGCCTCATCGATTCGATTGAAAAGCTGGGCAAGGAAGTCGGCGAGAACGTCAACTGGGACGAGGTCGCCAAGACGGCCAAGGTCTCCGCTGCCAAAGGTTTCCAGCAGCTTCGCGCTAGCGTCGAGCAGATCGCCAAGAACAACTGGGGCCTCTTCTCCTCTCAAGAGCTCAAGGAAGTCGTGTTGCCGCTCTCGGTGACCGAGGGCAAGCTGCTCCGCATCGAGAACCCCGCTGGCACGGTTCGCGTCCATGGCGGGCAAGCGGACGCCCGCGTAAAGGCTTCCGCCCGCATCCGGGGCCGAGACGCCGAGGACGCCAAGAAAAAGGCCGAGACCTACGTGCCCGTGCTCGTCGAACTCGAGGACGCCATCCTGATTCGGCAGCCCGAAATGGGCGGACTGACGGTGGACCTCGACATCTATGTCACCGGCCCCGTCCCCGTCGAAATCAAGACCCAATCGGGCGACCTGCACGTGACCGACACCAAGTCCTCGGTGAAGGTGATGACCCAGTCGGGCGACGTGTTCCTCAAGGGCCTCGACGGCACGGTGGACATCAACCTCCATTCGGGCGACCTCAGCATCAGCGACGTCGTCTCCTCGTCCGTTGCCATCGAGAACAAGACGGGCGATATCGAACTCAAGCGCGTCGTGGGCAACATCAACGCACGGTGCGCGAGCGGCAACTTCTCGATGAAGGAGTGCTCCGGCAAGACCATCACGGTCGAATCGGTGACGGGCGACGTGCGCCTCGATCTGGTCGAGCCGATCGTGGGTGTGGTCAGTGTGCGCACGGTGAACGGCAACGCCACGCTAGCCATTTCCGATGGCAGCGATAGCCGCGTTTCGCTTTCGACGTTGCGAGGCACGGTGAGTTGCGACCTCGAGTTGCAGGACCTGGCCCGCATCGATCAGCGCGTCACGGGTCGCCTAGGCGAAGGCACGGGCTCGATCGACGTGTCTGCGGTGAACGGCGACATCGTGCTCCGCATGCGCGACCACCTCGGCTCTGCCGAGTAGAGATTGCGCCGTTACGTGGCGATGCGGCAATGAAAGTCGCAGTCTTCGGGAAGCCTGGGGGAGGCAAGTCGACCCTTGGCAAGAAGATCGCCGATGCCACCGGCTTGCCGTTGGTCCAGCTTGATCTGATTCAATTCAGAGCGGGTGGCGCCCGCGTGCCTGACCAGGAGTTCCTTCGGTTGCACGTGGCAGTCCTGGCGCAGCCGCGCTGGGTCCTCGATGGCTTCGGCACGCGCCAGACCTTCGAGGCCATGGTGCGCGAGGCCGATGTGCTCGTCTACGTCGAACGGGCTTCGTGGGTCCACTACTGGTGGGTCACCAAGCGACTCCTCAGCAGCCCTCGTGCGAAGCCGCTAGGTTGGCCCGAAGGCAGTCCGATAGTGGCGTCGACACTCGACAGCTTTCGTGGCTTGCGGTTGTCTTCACGGTTCTGGAACGCCGAGCTAAAGGCCACACTCATGGCACTCCGCCCTGCCAAACGCGTCTACACGATCCGCGACGAGTCCGACGAGTCGTCGCTGTTGAACGAGCTTCAAGGCCTGGTCGGCAACTGGGGCTCCTGAACTCGAGTGGAGGGCTCCGCCGAGTGACGACAAGGTCCTTGTCGCCTGCGGTAACCTCCAGGCACTCGCCTGATCGGGTCGACATCATGGGTTTTGGCGAACAAGACAGGTACCGTGGGTGCATTCTCGGGCTGGCAGTAGGCGACGCCGTGGGCACTGTCGTGGAGTTCCAGCCGCGTGGAACCTTCGAACCGATCACCGATATGGTGGGCGGCGGCCCCTTCCGGTTGTGCCCAGGTCAGTGGACAGACGATACAAGCATGGCCCTTTGTCTGGCAGCGAGCCTCGTCGAGTGTGGTCGGTTCGATCCGCTCGACCAAATGGGCCGTTACTTGCGTTGGATGGATAGGGGCTACATGAGCAGCACTGGGTCGTGCTTTGACATTGGCAATACCACTAGACGAGCCCTGGAGTCCTTCAAGAGGACCGGCGATCCGTTCAGTGGACCGAGAGAGCCAAACAGCGCTGGAAATGGCTCGATCATGCGATTGGCCCCGGTTCCCATGTACTGCCATCCGGACAGAACAGCCGCTCTCGAACTAGCAGCAGAGAGTTCCAGAACGACGCACGGGACACCGGAGTGCTTGGATGCGTGCCGAGTGCTTAGCGCGGTCCTCTGGAGTGCCCTGTCCGGGCATTCGAAGGAAGCAGTACTCGGTGCAGCCACAGACCTTGAGCTCGAAAGCGAAGGGGTAAGGCAGATCGCCATGCGTACTTACCGTCGCAAGGCCCAAGACGAGATATCGGGGACAGGATACGTCGTCGCATCGTTGGAAGCCGCCCTTTGGTGCTTTGACCAGACCAGTTCGTTCCGAGATGCCGTTCTTTCTGCGACGAACCTTGGTGACGACGCCGACACGACCGCGGCGGTGTGCGGGCAGGTGGCTGGCGCGTTCTATGGGGCGAGTGGAATTCCTGAACCTTGGCTCGAGAAGTTGGCCAATGCGAGACGAGATCGTTGCCCTCGCCGATGTCTTGGGGGAAATGCAACCCGGCTAGGGTTGCCGAGCCGAGGTTGAGCGCACATTCGCTCACGTCCGCATGAGGCTCGGCAAGCCTAGCCCTCCAACCGGCACGGTACCCGCCTCGCTACCCGCCGCCCGAGACGTCCTTGTCGAACATCTTCTCGCGGTCAGCCGTCGTCGCCACGAGCAGGTAGGCCAGCTTCGACGCGTTGAGCACCTTCTCGTAGTTGATCTTGTCCGGCGTGTCCGTGGGCTGATGGTAGTCCGGGTGGAATCCGCTGAAGAAGAACGCGATCGGCACGCCCTTGCGCGCGAAGTTGTAGTGGTCGGAACGCGTGTACACACCCTCCTCGTCGTACTCGAACTTGAAGTTGACATGCTCGTTGATCTTGAGCACGTGCTCGTGAAGACCGGTCGAGATGCGCTTGCTGCCCACCAGGTGGATCGTGTCCACGTTGTCCTCGGCCTTCTCGTTGGGCTTCTCTTCGTTGCGGCCCACCATGTCCATCTGGAACAGCGCCAGCGTCTTCTCCATCGGAATCAAGGGGTTGTCGCTATACCAGCGGGAGCCGTTCAGGCCCATCTCTTCGCCCGTAAAAGCGATGAACAGGATGCTGCGCTTGGGCTTGATGGGATTGGCTTGAAGCATCTTGGCCACAGCGATCAGGGCCGTGGTGCCCGAAGCGTCGTCGTCTGCTCCGGGATACATCACGCCGTTGCGCGTGCCGAGGTGGTCGAGGTGGCAACCGATCGCGACGACCTCGTGCTTGAGCTCGGGGTCGGAGCCTTCGAACAGGCCGACCACGTTCGGGATGCCGACGCTTTCGGTTTGAACCTTCACGGTGAGCGTGGCCTTGGCAGCCGACTCCTTGTAAGGCTTCTCGCCGTTCGACCACGCCTTCTCGTCGGCCATCAGCGTGGCCAGCGCCGTCTCAGTGATCGAGCCGCTCAAGAAACCGCCTGCTCGCGGACCCCCTGCCGGGCCCGTGCCTCCGGGAGTGAATCGAACCGAGGGCTCGGCGGCGGCGAGGGCCTTGACCACCGTCATGCGGATGGCGGGCCGAGGGCCTCCAGGGCCTCGGCCGACGCGGGCCGCCGTCGTCGCGCCGCGGGAGTCCACGATGACGATCTTGCCTTCGAGTTCGGCGCGTTGCTCGGGCGTCAGGGCCGCTTCTGCCGCCGGGGTGATCACCACGATCGGGGCGCTGATCTCGGCATCGCCGCCACTCGTGACCATGAAGTCGCCGCCGTAGTGGAGCTTCGTCTCGCCGAGCGCGATCGTGGTCGAAAGCGAGACGACGCTCGTCCGCTCGTGGGGCACGGGCTGGAAGAAGTCGGCGTTTGGGCCGATCGGCTTGAGTCCAGCTTCCTTGAACCTGTCGGCGACCCACTGGGCCGCGAGATCAAAGCCCTTCTGGCCCGTGCCGCGTCCTGCAAACTCGGGACCGGCGAGCTTCTCCAGCCAGCCCCGAACATCGGAGAGCGAAACCGAGTTGAAGCCGGTTTCAAGGGACGCTGGAACTGGTTTGGAGCCAGGGAACTGCGCAATAGCGGGCAAAGCCGCGACAAGCGCCAAGGACAAAGCGATCAGACGGGTTCGGAAGATTGACATGGCCGGCTCGCAAGGAGGTGGATTCGCCTACTTTACACGCTCCGAACGCCCCGAAGCGTTCCCGAGTTCGCCGCGAACTCCTTATCCACCGTTCGCGAACCCGAGCGAGACGCTTGCGGAGCCTCACCATAGGCGGGCCAGACCCGACGAATCACGCGCCCATATCTTACGGTGGCGGCGGAAGCGGATCAGCGCTGGCGGACGGGGTCCGGAAAGTCCCGGTATAGAGCTGTCTCGATCCTGGACACCCGCGAATACACCTCTGCGTGGAGCGCCTCGATTTCGGGGTCGCGGACGGCCACGCGCTGGAACGCCTCGTCCAACTGGCTCAGACTGTCGAACTCGGCGCTGATCCAGAATTCGCAGAATCCGGGCGGGCTGAACCCGAACTTGCGCCGCTTGACGCGGAAACTTCGCAACTTGCCCGCCGCCTGAAGGTGCCCCAGATAGGCGTTGACGGCGTCGCAGAACTCCAGGTCGGACACGCCGGGCTTGAGGTCGGCCATGATCTCGTAACAGTCCATCACAGAATCATAACCTCTCGGGCCTGACCCAGACGCGGATTTGAGCCACAATTGGGATGGGACTTTCGTCGTGCGGAGTTCGGTCGCTAGAGGATCATGGAAACGCTCCGCGCGCCCGCGAGTCTAAACCATTGGGTTCAACGGACCTGAAGATGAAACGACTGCTGCTCGTTGTTGGATTGATTTCGACTTGGATCGTCGCGTCGGCTCAAAGCACCGACGACCCCGGCCTGGGCGCAAACCTGGCCGCCCAAGCCGCTGCCGATCTTGTCCGCGAAACCGCCGGAACCGATGGCGCGTTTCTCGCGGCCGGGCTTCTCAAGGACAAATCGGATGCCTCGGACGCCTCGACCCTGTTCCAGTATCCAGGCGACGAAATCGTGGTCGTAACCCTGACCGGCGCTCAGATCAAACAAGCGTTCGAGCGCAGCGTGTCGCTCTTCCCGCAGTCGAACAGCGCCTTCCTGCAAATCTCCGGCTTCTCGGCGACCTTCTCCAAGTCCGCCCCGGCAAACCGGCGCATCGTGGATGTGTCCTCCGATTTCGGCAAAGTCGCCGATACGCAGAACTACACCATCGCCATGCCGAGTTCGCTCGCCCGAGGCGGGTTGGGCTACTTCAAGATTTGGGACAAACCCAACATCACGCGCAGCCTGAACATCACACTCGAACGCGTGCTGAAGGGCAAGCGCCTGAACGTCGGCGCGCAATCCCCGCGTTGGACTGCGGCAGACTAAGGGCGATCACATCTCCAGAAAGAGCCGGTGCACCCGGTCGTCGCCCGTGAGTTCGGGGTGGAACGACGTTCCAAGCATCCTGCCCTGGCGAACCGCCACGATGCGACCTTCGTACTCGGCCAGCACCTCGACGTTGGGTCCCACGCGAGTGACCACCGGGGCGCGGATGAACACCCCAGTCACCGGCTCGTCGAGCCCGAGCATGGGGATGGGCGCCTCAAAGCTGTGCACTTGTGCGCCGAACGCGTTGCGCTGAACCGACACGTCCAGCACGCCCAATGTGAACTGGTCGCGCCCCTCCACTTCGCGCGCCATCAGGATCATGCCCATGCACGTGCCCCAGAGCGGCATACCCTCGGCGACGCGCCGCCGCAACGCCTCGGCCAACCCGAAGCGCTGCATGAGCAAGCCGACGGTCGTGCTCTCGCCGCCTGGGATGATGCAACGCTCGACGCCCGCCAGGTCTTCCGGCGTTCGCACCTCCACGACGCGCGCCGAAGGGGCAGCGTTCCGCACGGCGTGGATGTGCTTCTCGAAGTCGCCCTGAACCGCCGAAACGCCGACGACGGGTCCGGTCACTTAGCGGCACCCGCCAGCGCTTTGGCCGTGGCGACCATGTTCATCAGGCCCATGCTCTTGCCCATCGAAAGCTCGCGCCCAAACAGCCGGTAGACGATTTCGTCGGGCACCTGCTCGATCTCGTTTGCCCAGGCTCCGCCAAAGAACTCCTGGAGGATCGCCGCGAGCGCCATCGCCGAGACGCCTTGACGGTTCTCGACGGCGAAGCGCACCCCGCTGTCGGGAACCAAGAAGGCGTAAACCTCGGACTCGCAACCCGGCACTTTGTTGCGCTCCGGATACGGCTTGCCGGCCACCGATTCGGGGACGGGCTGGTAGCGACGGGCGTAGTCGGTGAGCGTCTCGATCCGTTCGGCACGATCGAGCGATTCAAGCGACTCGGCCAACTCGAGCAGACCTTGCAGCCCTTCCATCAACGCTCGATGGGGGCGCCGACCAGGTTGCCCCACTCCGTCCAACTGCCGTCGTAGTTTCGGACGTTGGGGTAGCCGAGCAGATACTTGAGCACGAACCACGTGTGGCTGCTGCGTTCGCCGATGCGGCAGTAGGTCACCACCTCCTCGCCCGGCTTCAGTCTCGCGCCCCCCTCGTAGAGTTCTCGCAGGCGGGTCGCCGAGAGGAACTCGCCCGTGGCCGGATCGACGGCTTTGGCCCACGGAACGTTCTTGGCGCCGGGGATGTGGCCGCCCCGCAGGGCGCCTTCGTTGGGGTAGGCGGGCATGTGCAGCCGCTCGCCGGTGAACTCTTCGGGAGACCTCACGTCCACCAACGCCTTGCCTTCCTGCATGTGCCTGAGCACGCCGTCGCGAAACGCGCGGTTGGTCTGGTCGTCTCGGGGCGGACAGCGGTAGGTGGTCGTGGGGCGGTTCGGGACGGACTGGTAAAGAGGTCTGCCCTCGTTCACCCACTTCTGTCGTCCGCCGTCCATGATCTTGGTGCGCTCGTGGCCGAACAGCGAGAACACCCACAAGGCATAGGTGGCCCACCAGTTGTTGCGGTCGCCATAGAACACCACGTTCGTCTCGCGGGTCGCGCCGATGCGGCTCATCAGGGCCTCGAACCCGGCTTCGTCGAGGTAGTCGCGCGTCAGCGGGTTGTTTAGGTCCCTTGTCCAGTCGATTTCCATCGCGACGTCGATGTGTCCGGTCGAATACAGCAGCGGGTCTTCGTTGCTTTCGACCAGGAGCACGTCGGGGTCGCCTTTGTGGTCGGCGACCCATTGGGTGGAGACGAGCCGGTCAGGATTGGCGTATCCTCTCTGTTCGATGGGTTCCACGGTAAGCGATTCTAGCCGATCCCTCGGGCGGTTGCTGGTCCTGGTCGGGTTGGCGTCATTGATGCTGGGTTGCGCCCGTACCGATCAGGCCGAGGTCCGATCGAAAGTGGCAGGCTCCTACCGGTTGGTCCTTCCCGAGGAGGTCGCAAACGCCGTGCCCGAAGGCGCGACGCCTCCCGATTTCCGCCTTGATCTGAAGCCGGACGGAACGTTCGAACTCCGCTCCCAGCGGATGGGTGTGCCCGACGAGGTGGCCTCGGGCGCCTACACGGTGCTGGGGGCACGCATCACGGTATCCATCACCCGGGTAGACGGACACCCGGCCGTGGGGCCCGAGCGCGAGACGTTGCTGTTCGATGCCGTCTCCCCCTACGACAGCCTGAAGCAAGGCGACGGCTCGGTTTGGAAGCGCATCGGCGACTAGATCCGCACTTCGGAAGCCCTCGATTCGAGGGCCTTGGCGATCGCCTGCGTGGCCTTCTCTTGCTCGCCCGCCGATCGGTACAGCCGTGCAGCCAGTTCCCAGGCCTTCTGGATATGAACACCCATGGCCATGAGGAACGACTGACCGGCTTCGGACTTGACGTCCACACGGGTGCGCTGGTGTTGCGCCACGGCATCTTCGAGCAGCTTGGCCAGTTCGGCGTCCTTGCCCTTGCGACGGCCTGCGGGCACGATCTCGTAAAGCACGGCGGGCAGGATGGGGGCCGCTTCGTGGTCGGGTGCATCGAAAACGGAGCGCGCCGTTGCGATGGCCTCGTCAACCTGATCGAGGTTGGCCAGGGACTGAGCGAGGCGAAGCCCGGCGTTGACGCGGATGTCTTCGGTCTTGGCCGTCTCTAGCGCGGTCTCAAAGAGGGTCTTGGCATCCTCCCAGCGCTGAGCGGTTCGGAACACCTGACCATAGGCGAACGCTTGCGCGTCGGGAATCTTGGCGAGGTCGATGTGTTCGACGAGTTCGTCGGCGCGGGCGCGCGTGAACTCCTGAGCCTGTTGTTCGGTGATCTCGCCGCGCACCACGCGCGTCTCGGCGGCCTCCCAAGCCCAGCGCAGGCTCCTTTCGAGCACCTCGGGTTGGACCATGCCGACTTCCTCGGGATCGTTGGGGTCGGGCGGTGGCTTCGTCGCGCACCCGCCGACCAGCCAAACAGCGGCCAGCAAGAGCCATGCGTGCTTCACGAGCGCTTCCTCGACGTGGTGACGCGCGATTCGGGGAACGCGGCGTCGCGGTAGATCTCGGCGCCGCAGAACGTGACCACGGCTTTGCCCTGCAACTCCATGCCGTGGAACGCCGAATTCTTGCCCTTGGTAAACGTCCGGCCCACGTCGAACCGCCACCGATGGTTGGGGTCCACGACGGTGATCTGGGCGACGGGCGTCTCTCCGTGGCGCATGGTGCCGCCTTCGAGCCGCAACACCATCGCAGGGGCGGTGCTGAGTTTGCGGACGGTCTCCAGCGGCGAGAGAATGCCCTTGTGCGTGAGGTGGGTCAGCGTGACCCCCAAGGCGGACTCCAGGCCAGAGATGCCGAACGGAGCCTCGCCGAAGGGCACGTCCACTTCGTGGCTGGCGTAGGGCGAGTGGTTGCTGGCGATGCAGTCGATCGTGCCGTCGTTGAGCGCCTGGACGATGATGTCGAGGTCCACCTGCGTTCGGAGCGGCGGGCTGACCTTGAACCGCGTGTCGAACTCGCCCACGTCCTCTTCGGTCAGGCAAAAGTGGTGGGGGAAGATATCGCAGCTCACGGGTGCGCCGAGGTACTTGGCTTGGCGGACCATCTCCACCGCGCCCCATGTGCTGACGCCTGTGACGTGCAGCCTGCACCCTGTGTGCAGCGAGAGCAGGCAGTTTCGCATCACCATGATCTCCTCGGCGCTGCGGGGGATGCCGCGCAACCCGAGCATGGCGCTTACGGGACCCTCGTTGATGCTGCCGCCTTGGCTGAGCTCAAGGTCTTCGCAGTGCGCGATGATGGGCAGATCGAGCTGCGTGCAGTACTCCATCGCGCGCTTCATCACGCGGCTGTTCTGCGTGGGCGCACCGACGTCGCTGGCGGCGACGATGCCCGCGCGTCTGAGCGCCGAGAGGTCGCTTAGTTGTTCGCCTTTCATGCCCACGGTCAGGGCGCCGATAGGCTGGACGAACGCGCCGCCCGAACTCGGCGAAGCTGCGGCATCGAGGATGTAATCCACCAACGAGGGCGAATCCAGCGTCGGCTGCGTCGTCGGCATGCAGCACACCACGGTGTAGCCTCCGGCGGCCGCGGCTTGCGTGCCCGTCGAAATCGTTTCCCGGTGGTCGAACCCGGGTTGGCGCAGGTGGGTGTGCAGGTCGATGAGGCCTGGCACGATCCACATGTCCGTGCAATCGTAGGTCTCCTGCACGTCGGCGACGTCCAAGTTCGGGCCGTAGGCTTCGATTTGGTGGTCTTCGATCAGCAGGTCGCCGACCATGTCGATGTTTTGGCTGGGGTCCAGGATGCGCCCGTTCTTGAGGAGGGTTCTCACGCGGCCACCTTCTTGAGATCGTCCATGGTTCGATCGAGCGCCCACCAGTAGGCGGCCATCCGAACGAAGATGCCGTTCTCGACCTGATCGTTGATCACCGAGCAGTCGCCATCCGCGGCATCGTCGTCGAGTTCGATGCCCCGGTTCAGGGGCCCGGGGTGCATCACCAGGCAATCGGGCGAGGCGTACTCAAGCGACTGGCGCGTCACCTGATACATCCGAGCGTACTCGCCCACGGAACTAAGCAACCCGTCCAGCATCCGCTCCTTCTGCAGCCGCAGGCACATGACGACGTCGGCGTTGTGGATGCCGGTCTCCAGGGTGTAGTGCACCGAGCCGGGCAGCATGGCCGTGTGGCTGGGGAGCATCGTCTTGGGTCCGACGAACCGCACTTCCGCGCCGAGCTTGGACAGCAGCCACGCGTTGGATCGTGCCACGCGGGAGTGCTCCACGTCGCCCACGATGGCCACGATGAGGCCATCGAGGTGGCCCTTGCGCTCCAAAATGGTCAACGCGTCGCCGAGCGCTTGAGCCGGATGTTCGTGCTCCCCGTCGCCGGCGTTGAGCACTGGGCCGGGGAAGTAGCGCGCGGCCAATTGAGCCGAGCCGGGCATCCGGTGCCGCATCACGACCGTGGTAAGCCGCTCGTGCCGCAGCGTGAGGATGGTGTCCTTGAGCGATTCGCCCTTGCTCATCGAACTGCCCCGACCTGTAAAGCTCACGGTGTTCATGCCGAGGTACTTGGCCGCCTGTTCGAACGATACGCGGGTTCGAGTGGAGTCCTCGAAAAACAGCAGGCCGACCGTCTCTTCGCGCACCCGGGGCAAAGGCTCGCGTTGAAGCACGCGACGCTTGAACTCCGTGCCCAGCGCGAGCAGATCGCGCAAGTCCTCGGCCGAGATGTGGCGAATGCCGAGGAGGTTGCGGCTCATGCGCTGGCGAGCCTCTCGGATTCGGGCGTGAGTTCGACGCGGTCTTCGCCGTCGAGCTCCTGAACGCGTACCACCACGTGGTCGCCGCGCTGCGTCTCCAGAACGCGGCCGCAGTAGTCGGGCTGAATGGGCAGTTCGCGGTGGCCCCGATCAACCAAGACAGCGAGGTGCACGCTTTGAGGTCGCCCGTGTTGCATCAAAGCATCGAGCGCGGCGCGGACGGTCCGACCAGTATAGATGACCTCGTCCACCAAGACGACTCGCCGCTCGCCGATGCGAAACGGAATCTCGGTCTCGTCGGTCAGGGTCGCCGGGTGGTCGTCGCGGAATCGGGAGATGTCCAACTTGCCGCAGGGCACCGTAGTGCCTTCGATCTGGGTCATCAAGAAGGCGAGGCGTTTGGCGATGGGCCATCCGCGGCGCATGACCCCGACCACCACCAAGTCCTCGGCGCCTTGGTTGGCCTCCAATATCTCGTGGGCCATGCGACCGAGCGTCCGCTTCATATCGCCGGCATCCATCAGCAACGAGCCCATGCGCACGATTATGGCGTTCACAGGCCCGCGAAGTGTGGGCTGGGTGAAGAACGAAATGGCAAGGAGGAAGGAATTGCGGGCTCCGAACGGGAAGTGTCTCCGTACAGACCCGTGATCCAAGCCCAACCGCTCCACGAACTGTGCCGACAAGGCATTCGCGACCGCGTGTTTCCTGCAGCCAGTTTCGCCATCGGCAACGCCGACGAGGTTTCGGTCGGCTGCGTCGGCAAGTTCACTTACGACGAGAACGCCCCGAACGTCCAGCCCGACAGCCTGTTCGATCTGGCCTCGGTCACCAAGGTGGTGGGCACGACGTCCGCCGCGATGCTGGCCCACGACGACGGATTGCTCGATCTGGACAAGCCGGTGATCGAGCTGCTCCCCGAGTTCGCGAAGGGGGGCGAGGTGAAATCGAAGGCCAAGGTGCGCGACCTGCTTTTGCACTGCAGCGGTCTGCCCGCTTACTCGACCTTCCACCGAAGGACGAAGACGCCCGACGAGGCGCGCGAAGCCATCCTGAGTCTGCCGTTCGAATACGACACCGAGGCGAAGACCGTGTACTCGTGCATGGGCTTCATCTCGTTGCAGATGCTCTTGGAGAAGCTGACCGGCAAGCCGCTGGACGCCTTTCTGCGCGAGCGCCTGTTCGAGCCGCTCGGCATGGCCAGGACGCTCTACAACCCGCCCGAGGCGCTGAAATCGAGCTGCGTCCCCACCGAGGACGACAAGGAGATCCGCAAGAAGCTGATCCAAGGCGAGGTGCACGACCCGGCTGCCTTCGCGATGGGCGGCGTGAGCGGCAACGCCGGGCTGTTTTCCACGGCCACCGACCTAGCGAAGTTCTGCCAGATGATGCTGCGGAAAGGCGATGTCGGTTGTCGCCAACTCATCTGCGCCGAGACGATCGAGCGTTGGACCACCAAGCAGGGGGCCAACGAGAGCACGCGAGGTTTCGGATGGGACACCAAGTCCGAACGCGGCTCCTCGGCGGGCACCAGGTTCTCGATGAAGTCTTATGGGCACACCGGGTTTACAGGGACAACGGTCTGGATCGACCCGGAGCAAGCGATCTTCGCCGTGTTGCTCACCAACCGCGTCCACCCCAAGGCCGACAACCAGAAGCTGACACCGTTCCGTCCCCGGTTCCACAACCTGGTGGTGGACGTGCTGAAAGGGGCGTGACCGGTGGGATACACACAGGAGGCCCGTGATCGCTTCGAAGCCTTGTTGGGCGCAGTCGCGCCCATCGAGAGCAAAGCGATGTTCGGCGGCGTGGGCATCTACGCCGACGGCCTGATCTTTGCCCTGATCGCCGAGGACAAGCTGTACTTCAAGGTGGATGGGACGAATCAGGCCGACTTCGAGGCCGCAGGCATGGGACCCTTCTATCCATACGACAGCCCTACGCCGATGCGCTATTGGGAGGTGCCATCGTCCGTTCTGGAGGACCCGGCCGAGTTGGCGGTCTGGGTGGACAAGGCGCGCTGCGTGGCCGAACTTGCCGCCCTCAAGAAGAAACCCCGCCGTCCCCGTTGAGCCAACTGCGTAGCATTGCCAGACCGGCGGTACCTCACTCACCAGGTCGGAGCCAACGGTCCAGAGCCGCGAACGACTCCGTGCCCTTGAACACATGGTCGCCTTCGAAAAGGTGCCGCGCAAACCGGTCGGGGGCACCGTGGGCCGAATAAGCACGCCCGACAGCCTCGCATGCGGCCAAGAAGCCCTCCTTGGGGAAGATGGGGTCCACAGTTCCGCTCTCGGCGACCAGAGCACGGGGCGCGATCAACGAAGCGATGTCGCTCATCTCGAACGTCTGCACCATCCCCGGTACGTAGTTGTCGATGCAGTGGTCCACGGCCAAGATGCTGTCGCGGAACGTGCACAGGTAGCCGCTGACCAACGTGGCAGCCACCCGCTCGTCAAGGGCTGCCGCCCAGAGCGAGACCGTCCCTCCGCCAGAAATCCCGATCATGCCGATGCGTTCGGGATCGACCAGGTCGCCCAGGCCGATCAACAGCGAGACGGCGGCCATGGCATCGCGCACGCGCCAACCGATCATGGACTCGCCCAAAGCAAACGCCATGGACGTGTCGCGGAGGCACGAGTTGCCTTGGTCGTTCGAGCGTCGCCGTCCGAAGCCGACGGGCTCCAGGGCCAACGCCACGTAACCCCGGCTTGCAGCCTCCAAAGCAAACTGATGCTGGTAATCGGCCTCGGCAACCCCGACAAGAGCGTCCGCCCCCGTGCCGTGCCCCGGATTGCACACGACCGCCGGGCGCTTGCCTTGGCCGCGCGGGTGGAGCAGGTAGCCCTTGGCGCGCAAACCGACCCGCGAAGCGAACTCGACAGCCACGCGTCGAATGCCCTGCACGTCGGCCTCGTCCGAGAACGTGGCTTCGAGGGGCGGAAACGGCTCGTCGAGCGCCCCGACCAACTGTCGAAGAGCAGGGCGCCAGCGGTCGGCCCATGCCCGCGCCTCCTCGGGAGTGTGGGCGGCGAACGCAGCCTTGGGTCGGATCGAAGCCATGCGATCCCGTGCCCACTCGAAGCCGGTGTGATGGGTCATGACGATTGGTTTCCACACCGCAGGCCAGTCCCCTGCTGGCACCATAATCGCGCATGGGCTTCACGAAAGCATGGCAACGCGGCGCATCGGTGAGCGGGGAGTTCCTGCGCGAGATCGCCTTCCCCTTGGGCGGTTTGGGCACGGGTTCGGTTTCGCTGGATGGCCGCGGCGGGCTGCGAGACTGGGAAGTCTTCGGGCGACCCAACAAGAACACCGAGTTCGAATACACGTTCCCGGCGCTTTGGGTCCGCAAGGCTTCCGGCGAAGCGTGCGCGTTGACGCTGCAAGGCCCGCTCATGAAGGACTGGGTTGGCGCGGGTGCCGGTTTTTGGAGCTATGGTCACGGCCAGAACTTCCGGCGACTCGACGGGTTGCCATGCATGGATTCGGTCGAATTCGCAGGGACGTTCCCGTGTGCGCGGATGCAGTTCCACAAGAAAGGTCTGCCCATCGAAGTCTCGATGGAGGCTTACGCACCGTTCATCCCCTTGGATGTCGCGAATTCCTCGATTCCGGGATTCGAGCTCGCGTACACCTTGGTCAACACGTCGGACGAGCCGGTCGAAGCCCTGATCGCTTGGTCGATGAAGAACCCCGTCGGAGAGGGTTGGCCCGACTTGGCCGACAAGGACCAAGCCCATTGCACGGTGGCGGAAGACGCGGGCCGCACGGCCCTGGTGTTCGGCAACGGGCGGTTCGCCGAGGGCGAGCCCGGCGCGGGATCGTTCGCCATCGCCACCGATTGGCCCGACGCCGAAGCCCTTCCCGCGTGGAGTTCCGAGGGCTGGTGGGACAGCTTGCGCAGGTTCTGGAACGCGTTCCGCGAGGGAAACCTGCCCGCTCGACTGGACGCATCGGACGGCTACCGAGTGCCGGGCACGCTGGCCTGCCGCGTGCGACTCATGCCGGGAGAAAGTGCCGTCGTTCCATTTGTGTTCGCGTGGTCGTTCCCGGTGGTCAAGAAGTACTGGGGCGAGGAGGCGTTGCGGGGCCACCAATGGACGCAGCACTACGCGTTGAAGTACCCGACCGCTCTGAGTGCGGCGATGGACCTGATCGCGCGCCGCGAGGAACTGAAGGGACGCACCGGGGCCTTCGAGGAGGCCCTGCACGACTCGACGCTCCCCGTGGAGATCGTGCGTTCGGTGGCCGATCCGCTATCCACCTTGCGCTCGACGACGCTGCTCCGGCTCGAAGACGGTACGTTTTGGGCTTGGGAAGGATGCTCGGGCACCGAGGGATGCTGCGAGGGCACGTGCTCCCACGTTTGGAATTACGCGATCGCGCACGCCTACCTGTTCCCGGAGATCCAGCGCAGTTTCTTGGATACGGCGTTTGCCTCCGGCTTCCACTGCGGCCCGCCCGGAGGACATGGGGCGATGCGGTTCCGCATCCCGATTCCGCTGATGCACGAGACCGACCTGTGGCACGCCGCGAGCGACGGACAACTGGGCCAAATCGTCCAGGTGTATCGCGATTGGCGTCTGACCGGCGACACCGAGTGGCTCAAGAGAGTCTGGCCCTCGGTCAAGCGAGCAATGGCCTACGCCTGGGTGCAATGGGACCGCGACCGCGACGGGTTGGTGGACGGCGACATGCACAACACGTACGACATCAACTTCGTGACGCCGAACCCGCTGACTCAGGGCTTCTACTTGGCCGCCCTGGCCGCGTGCGAGCGCATGGCCGTCGCCTTGGGAGAGGATGGGTCGGTGTACGCCGACCTGCTCGGCAAGGGGGTTGACGCGATGCAGGATCGCCTGTTCAATGGCGAGTACTACATTCAGGAGGGAGACTTCACCCAGCCGGAAGACCCGCGGTACCAGCATGGGGCGGGATGCCTCTCCGATCAGGTGTTCGGGTTGCTCTGCGCCGAGGGAGCGGGATTGGGGACGCTGGTGGATCGGGAGCAACTCGGTGCGGCGCTGGCTACGATCTTCCGTCACAACTTCCGCGATCCGCTGGGCGACCACGAGAACCTTCAACGCGTCTATGCCGTCCGCGACGAATCGGGCCTGCTCTTGTGTTCGTGGCCGAAGGGTGGCCAGCCGTTCTACCCGTTCGTGTATTCGGACGAGGTTTGGGGCGGCATCGAATACCAAGTCGCGAACCACTTGGTGCTTCACGACATGCGTGAGGAGGCGTTGCGCGTCGTCTCAGCCGTGCGCGAGCGGCACGATGGGCGGCGGAGGAACCCTTGGAACGAGTACGAGTGCGGCTCGCACTACGCCCGCCAGTTGGCGTCCTACGGGCTGCTCAACGCCTGGATCGGGTTGCGGCGCGACGCCGTGGAGGGGACGCTCACGTTCGGCGAATCGCCCTTCCGATCGTTCTTCTGCGTGCCGGGGGCGTGGGGCGTTGCCGAGCGCCGGGGCGATGGGTCTCTAACCATCGAGGTCCGGGAAGGCTCCCTTCCCGGACCTCGGTGAGCGACGCGAAGCTGATTCAGACCATGCGGCGCTTGCGCAGCAGGGCCAGCGCGCCCAGTCCGAGCGTGACCATCGTCGCGGGTTCGGGCACCGGATCGTAGGACGCCTGAAGGTTGTCGAACCACACGTCGCTCGCACCGCCGTCCGCGCCGGATCCCAACCGAAAGATGATCTGGTTCCCGATCTCGGCGCCGCTGTCGCCCGTCGTATAGGTCACGCCGGCTTGCTCCACCCACGCATTGCCCACGACCGCCGTCTGGGTGGCCAGCGGGACAAAGGTGCTGATGTCTCCGGCCCAAGTCGCGTACCCGATAACATAGGGGATGGTCCCCGTGTCGTCGCCGCCGCCCTGCGCGAAGCTCCAGAAGCGGTAAGTCGTATTGGGCAACATCGTGTGGGTGGAGAGTTGACTCACCGTCTCGGTCAAACCAGCCGAATAGAAGCCGAAGTTCGCACCGAGCGTTTCGTTGCCCGGGCGAGCGAAGCCGCTGTGGGCAGCCCAGCCGCCGTTCGGACCCCACCCCGCAATCGAGCCGAACTGACCCGTCGTGTTGTTCTCGATGTCGCCGTTGGTCAGCGAGATCATCGTTTGGGCCGAAGAAGTTTGGGCCAAGGCCAGGACGAGCAGTGCCGAAGGCACGAGCAATCTGCGGTTTTCCATTTTGCCTACTCCAGGCGGCAACCTCTTGCGGGTGACCTGCCTGATGAACAGGCTAACCCCAGAATCCTGAACGGGACTTCAACTGGCATGAAAACGAGATGAACTCGCCCCTCGGCTACAATCCGGGCCATGCGCCGAGCGATTCGCGCCGCCGTCTTCGAAGGCCCAGGCAACGGGTTCTCCGTTCAGACCCTCGAACTCGACCCGCCCGGCCACGGCGAGGTGTTGGTCAAGGTGCTCGCGGCGGGCGTCTGCCACAGCGACTGGCACTTGGTCACCGGGGCGACCCGTCACCCGATCCCGTGTGTGGTCGGCCACGAGGGCGCGGGCCTAGTCGAAGCGCTCGGTGCGGGCGTCGAGGGTCTGGCGGTCGGCGACGAAGTCGCCCTCAACTGGGCTCCCTATTGTGGGAAGTGCTACGACTGCCTGCGCGGTCGGACGAGCCTGTGCCGCGCCTATGTTGGCCCGATCTGGGCGGGCACGATGATGGACGGGACCACTCGGCTCCATCGGGGAGGCGAGCCAGTCTATCATTTCAGTGCGCTCGCGTGCTTTGCCGAATACGCCGTGGTGCCTTCGATGTGTTGCGTGCCGCTGCCCGGCGTCCCTGCGCGCATCGCCGCATCCATCGGTTGCGCCGCTGCTACGGGCGTCGGAGCCGTCCTGAACACCGCCCGGGTCGAGGCCGGAGAGAGCGTGGCCGTGTTCGGTCTGGGCGGCGTGGGTCTCAGCGCTCTGCTGGGCGCCCGGCTGGTGGGCGCGTCGCCCATCGTGGCCGTGGATCGTCCGAGCAAGCGCGGCTTTGCCCTCGAACTCGGGGCCGACGTGTTCGTCGAGGCCGGGCCGAACGCCGTCGAGGGCGTGCGGAGCGCGACCCAAGGGCACGGTGCCGAAGTGGTCGTCGAGTGCGTCGGCGCACCGTCGGTTCAAGAGCAGGCGTTCCATGCCGCCCGCCCCGGCGGGCGCGTCGTGCTGGCGGGCCTCGCGCCAGTGGACTCCTCGACCAATCTGCCCGGAGCGCTCATCGTTCGCCAAGAGAAGGCCATCCTCGGCTCCTACTACGGCACGTGCCGACCCGACCGAGACTTCCCGAAGTTGGCCGACCTGTGGCGCGACGGACGACTGCCACTGGATTCGATCCTCGGCCCCACCTACCCACTGGAAGCGATCAACGACGCGTACGCCGAGATGCTCGCGGGCACCAGCCTGCGGGGCACCATCGTGTTCGAGTGACGCCGTCTACCCGTTCAGACCGAGCCGCTTGTACAGGATGGACTCCATCCCGTGGATGCGCACCATGCCCGTCATTTGGCTTTGCTCCAGGACGGCTTCGTCGTCGAACGATGCCGCCGCCTCGCTGTAAAGCGCGAACGGACTCTCGCGCCCGATGACCTGCAGGCTTGACTTGAACAGGCGCAGGCGGACCTTGCCCGTGACTCGGCGCTGCACCGAGCCGGTGAACGCGTTGAGATCTTCCATGAACGGTTCCCACCACAGCCCCTTGTAGGCCATATCCGCCCACTGCTGGTCCACCAGCGCCTTGAACGCGCGTTCGGCGTGGGTGGTGACCAAGGCTTCAAGGGCCTTATGTGCCGCGAGCAAGAGGGTCGCGCCGGGGCACTCGTAGTTCTCGCGCACCTTGAGACCGATCATGCGGTCTTCCATGATGTCGATCCGCCCAACTCCGTGCCTGCCCGCGATCTCGTTGGCCGCGCGGATCACGGCGCTGGGGCCGAATGGAACGCCGTCGATGGCGACCGGGTTGCCGCCCTCGAACTCGATCTCGACGACCTGCGGCTCGTTCGGTGCAGCCTCGAGCGAGGCGGTCCACTGGAAGATCTCCTCGGGCGGGGCGAAAGCGGGGTCCTCCAGGCGGCCACCCTCGATCGAGCGTCCCCAGAGGTTTTCGTCGATGGACCAAATCTTGTCTTTGCTCTGGCCGATAGGCGCGCCGACCTTCTCGGCGTACTCGATTTCCCACGTTCGCGTGAGGTTTCCTTCGCGGACGGGGGCGAGAATCGGAATGTCCGGCGCGAACATGCGGAGCCCGTACTCGATGCGGAATTGGTCGTTGCCCTTACCCGTACAGCCGTGGATGAACGCGGCCACGTGGTCTAGTTGCAGGCCCATCTCGGCCGCCTTCTTTGCGATCAGGGGCCGTGCGATGGACGTGGACAGCGGGTAGCCGAAGTAGTCGGCGTTCGCGTGGATGGCGGGGAAGCAATAGTCGCGGGCGAACTCTTCCTTGGCGTCCACCACGTGGTGGTCGGTACCCAGAATTCGCGCTCGTTCGGTGGCTTGGGCGATGTCCTCCTCGGGTTGGCCCACGTCGATGGTGACCGTGGAGATGGCGTCGAACCCGCGCTCGCGCATGAGAGGGACACAGACGGTGGTGTCGAGGCCGCCGGAATAGATGACAAGGGCGCGTTTCATGGAACGGTCCATTTTGACGCAATCGGCCCTCCTCACCAAGGAAAGAGCCCCGCTCGCGCGGGGCCTTGATGGGGTGGAGTGAGTGAAAAGCGTCGCCTTAGCGCTTGCGTCGGCGTCGGGCAAGAGCGACCAGACCGGCTCCCAGCGCCGCAATCGTGGCGGGCTCGGGCACAGGCTCGAGTTGCCCTCGGATTTCGCCGGCGGGGTTGGCGGCCGTATGGATGTTGATGTAGGTGCGGTTCAGTCGCATCTCATCGAGGATCGTCTGGGTGATCGTGCCGTTCACCGTGAACGTCCACGGGTTTTCGCCCGCGACCGAGCCGTTCGTCGGGAAGTTGAAGACGACGGGGCCGTTCGTACCGAACGCCGCGTTGTGGATGTGGAAGCCCGTGACGCCGCTCCAAGGAAGCCCCGTGACGTCGATGGTGCCCGTGATGTTGAGCGTGCCCGGATCGACGCCGAGCAGCGCCGTGCCCGAACCCGTGCCCGAACTGCCGCCGGTCTCTTGACCAGGCGTGATGCCAAACGGCGTGTTGAAGAACTCGACCTGAGCCATGGCCCCGGTCGCGACGACTGCCAATGCTGCTACCAGAATGGATTTCATAACCAACTCCTCACTCGGTTCGATGACCGATTCCAGCCGAGAACCAAACCTCGACTTGCGGTATTGGTCGTGCAGGGGACCTGAGTTGTTGGACTTTCTCCGACTTTTTTTAGGCCGCGAGTGCTTCGGACTCTTCGCTCCACTTGACAGCCGAAAGGTAGGCATCGGTCGCGTGGGCTTGAACGGTCGAATCGCGCAACGCGTCGAACCGACCGACCTCATACGCTCGAACTTCTCGAAGCAACGCCGCCACATCGTTGTCCGCGTCCGGAGCGATCAGGGCTTCGCGCAATTCATCCGAAAGGGGCAGCGCTTGAAGCGCCTCCTCAATCGGCATGCTGAGAATGGCGTCGAGGAATGATAGGAGCCCGGCCAAGAACATCTTGCTCGGCTCGGCCATGTGTCGGGCGCGGGCCAGGTTCTCGCACATGTGCGCCCGCGTGAAAGCGGTGACGACGAGTTCCTGAGGAATGTCGTCGGCCCCGGCGAGGGTCAGCAACGTCGCCATGCTCGTCACCTTGCGCAAGCCTAGGAAGTGGATGGCTTGCCCAACGGTCTGAACCGGGGTTCTCAGCGCAACGTCGACCGTGTTGGTGAGCTTGATCAGGCGATAGCTCAGGGTCACGTCGGCTCGGATGACTTCTTCGAGGTCGTTCAGCCGGATGTCAGGGTCCTGGAGCTTGGCAAGCAAGCGCAGCAGCGAGACGCGGTTGGTCTTCATCCCCTGACCTTCCACGACCTTGGGCTTCATGAAGTAGTAGCCCTGAAACAAGTCGAACCCATGGTTGCGACACCGTGCGTACGTAGCGCGGTCTTCGACCTTTTCGGCGAGGAGCGAACGCCCGGGTCCCTTCAACTGGCGTGCCAGTTTGCCGAGTTCGGACGGGGCAACGCCAGGGACGTCCACCTTGACGATCGAGGCCAACTCGACCAAGGGGGCCAAGTCGCCCACTCGGGTGAAGTCGTCCAACGCGATCGTGTATCCATGCGCCTTCAAGTCGGTGACGGCTCTCACGATCTCGGGTGTGGGCTGCACGGTCTCGAGAATCTCGAGCACCACTCGTTCCTTGGGCAAGGCGGCAAGGCAGTCCTCGAGAAGGAGGTCTTCGGTGACGTTGATGTACGCCACACTGTCGCCGACCAGGCGATCGAGTCCGATCTCCACCAGGGCATTGACAAGGGCCATGGCCGTTTCAGACCTTGAGAGGTTGCCTGCTCCACCCTCGTGGGCCCTTCGAAACAGCAGCTCGTACCCTACAACGGCGCCATCCACCGAATAGATGGGTTGGCGCGCCATGTAGACCGGGCGTTGGTTGATTCCCATGAAGGACCCGATAAGTTATCGGTTCGCGAGGGGCGAATGCTTATGGGCGCGGGTTGCGGTCCGGTATGGTTGCTGAGCGATGGATTCACTCCCCGAACACGTAGCCCGCAACCGTCAAGCTTGGGACGAGTGGGCCAAGGACTTCTCGCCCGAAGGCGAGCGGTGCTGGAAACCCGAAACGCCCGTGACCTGGGGCATCTGGGGGATCCCCGAAGAGGACGTCCGCATGTTGCCGGATGCGTTGACGGGTGCCGACGCGATCGAGTTGGGGTGCGGGGCCGGTTACGTGTCGGCCTGGATGACGCGGCGCGGCGCCAAGGTCTACGGCATCGACAACTCCCCGGTTCAATTGGCGACCGCCGAAAGATTGCGCGCCGAACACGGCTTGGACATCGAGTTTGAACTGGGCAACGCGGAGCAGGTCCCCAAGCCGGACGCGAGCTTCGATTTCGCCATCAGCGAGTACGGCGCCTGCATCTGGTGCGACCCATACGCGTGGATTCCCGAGGCGGCGCGTTTGCTCCGGTCTGGGGGAAAGCTGCACTTCTTGGCGAGCGGCGCGTGGATGATGACCACCATCGGCACGGGAGCGAATGACGGAACCAGCGACCGTCTGGTCCGCCCCTACTTTGGGATGCACCGCTTCGAGTGGGAGGGCTGCAAAGAAGTCGAGTTCCACCTAGGCCACGGCGAGATGTTTCGGCTGCTCAAGTCGTGCGGCTTCCAGGTGGACGACCTGATCGAGCTTCAGGCGCCATCGGGGGCAACCACGCGATACGAGTTCACCACCCCCGAGTGGTCGCACCGCTATCCCAGCGAAGAGATTTGGAAGGCGACCAAGGTGCGCTGATCGCTGTTCGGTTGGGCCGGGGCATGGTATAAACCTAGGAACGGTCACTCCTTTGGGGGACGGCCGCGGTTGGCCTATGAAGGTGCGTTTGCTCTCGATCCTGGCTGCATTGCTGATTGCCCCGTTTGTGCTATCCGACGGAGGCGCGATCAGCCGACTCGTTGTGGCGGCTCTGGGCCAGACCAGCGGCCAAACCGGGGGCCAAGGTGGCCAAACCGGAGGTCAGACAGGTGGCGGGCAGACGACGGGAGGTCAGACCACCGGTACCGCCACGACCACTGGCGGGCAGACCACGGGTACTGCAACGACGGGCCAGGCGACCGGTCAGACAACTGGCACCACGCCCCCAGCCACCCAAGGCGAGGCCGCAAAGCCCGAGGACACCCAACGGAAGACCGGAGTCGAGACGCCGCCCATCAAGGCGCCGTTCTACGGATACGACTTTTTCGCCAACCCCCGAGCCGCCATCGAAGCCCAGCGGACGGCCATGGCCGCGAACCCGCAGAACGCTCAAGTCAACGCCCTCACCATCGGCATCGGACCCGATGTTCTGGTGCCCCAACCCGACCGCTATCAACTGGGCGCGGGCGACCGCTTGAAGATGCGCTATTGGTCGCCCAACCAATCGCCCGCCGAGACCGAACTGCTCGTCGACCCCCTGGGCACCATCGTGGTCCCGGTCACGGGCAAGCAACTCAGCGTCCGGGGCCAGACGTTGGGCGACGCGCTCGCCTCGTTGCGCCGCGAACTACGCCAAGGATTGCGCGAGGCCGATCTGACCCTCGAACTCAAAGAGCTTCGGAGCTTCCAAGTCGTGGTGCTGGGCGAATCGTTCGCTCCCGGTTCCTACCAGATGCCCGCCGTTGCCACGCTGTTCAACGCCGTCTACTTCACGGGCGGCCCCACCGCCAGAGGCTCCCTCCGCAAGATCGAGCTTCGACGTTCCAGCGGTCAGACGCTAACGTTCGACTTCTATCGCTATCTGGCCGGCGACGCGTCGAAGGACGTGCCGCTTCAGCCGGGCGACGTCATCTACTATCCGCCGGTCGGGCCCCGTGTGAACATGTCGGGCGAGGTCAATCGCCCTGCGATCTACGAACTGCTGCCCGGCGCGAAACTGAGCGACGCCTTGGTTGCCGCGCTGGGCGCAAAGCCCAGCGGCGTGACGCAGCGTGTTTCGATCGAATCGCTCGATCCCGGTCAAGCGCGCAAGCTGATCGACGTGGACATCACGAAGAACGAGCCGAGCCAGAACCCCCCGCTTTACGACGGCGACATCGTTCAGATTCTCAGCATCCGGCCCGAGCCGATCAATGCCGTGGCGCTTGAGGGCGCGGTGGACCAGCCCGGTCGCTACGAGATCACGGCAGGCATGACGGTCCGCGACCTGATCGTCCGAGCGCGAGGCTTGCTCCCCGATGCGTTCGTGGGCCGCGCCGACCTGTTCCGCTTGAATCAGGACGGGTCGTTCAGCCTGATCAGCATCAAACTGGCGGACGCCTTGGCGGGCATGCCCAACGACAACCTGGCCCTGATGCCCTTCGACCGCCTCCGGATCTACACGATCGCCGAGACGGCCTTCATCGGCACGCGCCAAGTGCGGATTTCCGGTCAGGTGCAGCGGCCTGCCCAGTTCTACCGGGCCGACAATATGCGGGTCGGAGACCTCCTGCTCCAAGCGGGCGGCCTGCTTCCCGATGCCGCCGAGATCGGATTCCTGCAGCGCTACAACCCCGATGGGACGACGGGTCCGTTGCTTCGGCTCGAACTCAAGGCCATCGCCGCAGGCAACCGCGACTTCGACCCCGTCCTTCAAGATCGCGACGAAGTCCGCATCTACTCGATCCAGGAGACCGAGTTCCAAGGCGACCAGCGCGTGACCATCGAAGGTGCCGTTCAGCGGCCCACCGATTACCCACGGTTCATGAATATGACCGTGCGGGACCTGTTGGCCCTCGCCGGCAACCCCTTGCCGGATGCGTACACCGAGCAGGCGTTCCTGCAGCGCATCAATCCGGACAAGACGGTCGGCCCCCTCGTCAAGCTGGACCTGCGCAAAGCGCTTGCCGGCGACCCCGAGCACAACCTCGAACTCCAGGACCTTGACACGCTGACGGTCTACACCAAGCAACAGGCCGTGTTCCAATCGCCGCAGGTCGTGACGATCAGCGGAGCGGTTCAACGACCCAGCACGTTCCCGCGAGCCGAGAACATGAAGGTCAAGGACGTGGTGATGCGAGCAGGTGGACCCCTGCCGAACGCCAGCGACATCGTCGAGATCTCGTCGATCAACGTGCCCGATGGGACACCGCCGGTCAAGGTCAGCCTGAAGGAAGTCCTTGCCGAGGTGCCCTCCGCGAACGTCGCGATCAAGGACAGCGACACGATCACGATTCCCAGCGATGCTGAAATCCTCGACAAGCCGATCATCGTTCAGGTGCGCGGCGCGGTCAAGTACCCCGGCCCGTATCCGCTCAACTCCAAATACGAGCGTCTGAGCGACCTCATCCGGCGGGCTGGTGGCTTGCTCGAAGACTCGTTCCTACCTGGCGGCCAATTCCTGCGGAACCCGACGTACCTGCAGACGGACAGCCAATTGCAGCTGACGCCCCGGGTGCAGGAGGTGCTCAAGGTCATCACCGATGAGGAGTACAAGCGCGAACTGGCCAAGTCGGATGTGGACAAGATCCGCGAATCGAAGGCGGCGACCGAAGGCGCCTTTCCCGGGGTCTCGCTCACGGGACAGGGCGCGCAGCAACCTCCGCCCAGCGTGATCACGCCGGACAACCCCCTGTTCAAGCGCGACACCGTTTCGCCCGCTCGTCCGCTCAATGAAGACGAGGTCAAGCCGGGAAGCAACGTGAACGTGGACTTCGTTCGCGCACTGCAGGACCGCGGCAGCCGCAACGACGTCATCCTCAAGGATGGCGACATCGTCACGATTCCCGAGCGGCCCACGACCGTCTCCGTGGTCGGCGCAGTCGTCGTTCCCGCAGCAGTGCTGTTCGAGCCCGGCAAGAACATCGACCACTACCTCAACCTGTCGGGCGGCATCACGAACGACGCCGACCGAGGCAACATCCTCGTGATCCGCGCCACGGGCTCGGTGATTCGACCCAACCGATCGACGCGATTGGACGTCGGCGACACCGTGTTCGTGCCGACGAAGGTCATGGCGATTCGCCTGCGCGATCGGCAGTCCGAACTCGAAGGCACGATTCGCAACGTGGCGAACGCCTCGATCATCCTGGCCGTCATCCGCTCGCTGGCGAAGTAACGGAAGGGAGTTCGGCGTTCGAATGAACGTCGAACTCCAGCCCGTCGTCCTCGCCCCGGCCCAATCTGAACGCGCCCGCGAACGCGATCATTGCGGCATTGTCGGTGCAGTACTCCATCGCTGGGACGGAGAAGGCTGCTCCCAAACGTGCACAACGCATAGCCAGCCGGTCGCGCAGGGCTTGATTCGCCGCGACTCCGCCGACCAGTGCCACCGCCCGCACTCCCAGGTCTTCTGCCGTTCGCGCCGTGCGGTCTGCGAGGACCGAGACGATGGCGTGTTGAACACTGGCGGCTGCATCGGTCAGATCGAGCGAGTCTCCTTCCAGGTCGACCAGGCGCATCACCGCCGTTTTTAGGCCGCTGAAGCTGAAGTTGCGCGTGTCGCCCTCCAAGCCTTGAGGAAGGCGGTAGCGTTCCGGATTGCCGCCCGTGGCCCGCTCCTGAATCGCCCGGCCTCCCGGGTAGCCAAGGCCGAGCAGCCGCGCGCTCTTGTCGAACGCTTCCCCAGCGGCATCGTCGAGCGTCTCGCCCAGCACCTCGTATCGGCCGAACGCGCGGACGAGCACCAACTCGGTGTGCCCCCCCGAGACCACCAACGCGAGCGTGGGCATGGGCAACTCGCGATGCTCGATGAACGCCGACAGCAGATGGCCCTCGATGTGGTGGACGGCGCAGATCGGCAACCCGTGGAACGAGGCCAGCGTCTTGGCCGCGGTCACGCCGACGTTGAGCGCACCCACCAGCCCCGGGCGGTTGGTGACGGCGACGCCCTTCAGGTCGCCAACGCTCAATCCAGCTTCGGAAAGCGCCGCTTCGAGGACGGGCACGACGGACTCGACGTGCGCTCGGGCCGCGGCCTCGGGCACCACGCCGCCCCACTGGCGGTGCAACGCGATTTGCGACGCGACGACGTTCGAGCGGATCTCGCCATCTGCCCAAACCGCGGCGCTGGTCTCGTCGCAGCTCGTCTCGATGCCAAGGATGGGGCCGGGATGCAGACTCAAAGCCGCGGCGCCTGCCAGTCCTTGAGATCGTGCAGCCACATGATGGCGGCATCCTCCTTGTTGTCGGGGTAGTACCGCTTGCGCAGCCCCGCCCGAACGAAGCCGAGCTTCTCGTAGAGCAGGATCGCCGGCTCGTTGCTCGCCCGGACCTCCAGAGTGGAGCACTCCATGCCGCGCTCCTTGGCGGCTTCGAGCAGTCGGACGACGAGCCGCAGGCCGACGCCTTGCCGCCGCAGGTCGGGGTGGACGGCCACGGTGGTGACGTGGAACTCGTCCACAACGTCCCAGCCGCCCGCATAGCCGATGACTTGGCCGTCGCCGATGGCCACCAGAAAGTCGGTCTGGGTGTTGGTCAGCTCGTTCTTGAAGCTCTGTTCGCTCCAAGGGCACGTGTTGGCCAGCGGCTCGATCTCGAGGATCGCCGGGATGTGCCGCTCTTGGAGCTTCTCGAACCGCAGGGTCTTGACCATCGGCTCTAGAGAGGATACCAAGTGGGTGTGTCAGCGACCGTAGGCGAGCACGGCGACCACGGGGCGGTGGTCGGAAGCGACGGCTTCGACCAGCACCCGAAACTCGATCACCTTCCACGAGTCCTTGGGATGTCCCAGGATGTAGTCGATGCGTTGGGCCGGCTTGTCCGAAGGATAGGTGGGCAGGTCGAGAGCCTTGCCTGCGTCCAGAAACGCCTCGGCGACTGGGGCGAGCGCGGGGCTGGAAGCCAGATCATTGAGGTCGCCAGCAACGAGCGTGGGTTCCGGGCCGGCGAGCGAGGCGACCACGACGGCTTGGCGCGTGCGGTCCTCGACAGACTTGTGATCCAGGTGGGTGCTGATGACTCGAACCGAGCCGAAAGGCGTGGCGACGCGCGCGACCAAAGCGGTGCGCGCTTCGCGCTCCGGCGAACTCGGCAGGGCGCGGTTCTCGATGACCGTCAACGGCCAACGGCTGAGGATGCCGACGCCGTAATCGCCGCCTGCATAGGCGATCGCTTTGCCGAACGCCCCGTGGAGGCCGGTGGCTTGGGCCAATTCGGCCAACTGGTCCGCCCCGCCGACGCGCGTGGTCTTGACGTCGAGTTCTTGCAGGGCGACCAGGTCGGGGTCTTCGCGGCGGATGAGTTCGGCGATGCGCGGCAGATCCAAACGACCATCGATGCCTTCACCGTGATGGATGTTGTAGGTGACGACCTTGAGGGTTCCCTGGTATGGGTCGGCGGCGTCTTGAGTCATGGTCAGCAGGCCCATTGCGAGGATTGTTGCGATCATCCGCGCTCCACTCGCCCCTCGCAGCGGAGGCGGTGGGGAAGTTTAGCCCATCGTTGGGGAGACGAGCGTCCCTTGCTCAAGGTACAGTTACGGTTGCATGACCGACTGGTTGATCCAGCAGAGCCCTGCCGTCCAGGCCACCATCCGGGTCTTGGTGTTTGTCCTTCCGGTCTTGATCATCGTCCCCGGCCTGATCTGGTGGGAGAGGCGGTTGCTCAGCTGGATGCAGGACCGCATCGGACCCAACCGGGTCGGCCCGTTCGGACTCCTTCAGCCCATCGCGGACGGTGTCAAGCTCTTCTTCAAAGAAGACATCACGCCCGCCGCCGTGGACCGGCTGATCTACTTCGTGGCCCCTGCAGTCGCCCTCTTTCCCGCGTTCGCCATCGGCGCGACCCTGCCTTGGGGACCCCACTACGGGCCGCTCATGCACTGGACGCCCATCGCCGACGTCAACATCGGCATCCTTTACATCCTCGCCATCTCGTCGCTGGGCGTCTACGGCGTCGTGCTGTCCGGGTACGCCTCGAACAACAAGTACTCGCTGCTCGGCGGCTTGCGAGCGTCGGCGCAATTGATCAGCTACGAACTCGCGATGTCGGTCTCGCTGGCGGGCATCGTCATGGCGACGGGTTCGCTCAAACTCACCGACATGGTGGCCGAGCAGATGAAGCCGCTGTGGGGATGGGACGCCGCCGCCGTGTTCCAGAACTGGTTCATCTTCACGCCGTTCGGGTTCATCGCCGCCGTCATCTTCCTCATCTGCATGGTGGCCGAGACGAACCGCGCACCGTTCGACCTCCCCGAAGCCGAGAACGAGATCATCGCGGGCTACCACACGGAATATTCCTCGATGAAGTTCGCCGTGTTCTTCATGGGCGAGTACGCGACCATGTTCATCTTCGGCGGTGTGTTCGCCACCGTCTTCCTCGGCGGCTGGAACATGCTGCCCGTCAACTGGGACGTGCTGGCCGCGCAGGTTCCCGCCGTCGCCCCGCTCGCCCGCGTGATGGACGGCGCGAACTACTGGCTCGCACCGCTTTGGTTTCTGGGCAAGTGCGCCGGCGGCATCACGTTCTATATCTGGCTCCGGGCCACGCTCCCCCGTCTCCGGTACGACCAACTCATGTCGCTGGGGTGGAAGTCGCTCCTGCCGATGGCCGTCGCCAACTTCATCGTCGTCGCGATTTGGATCATGTGCACCAAACTGTACGGTCCGGCCGGCGGCTGGATCGCGATGTTCGTCGCGCTGGCCATCGTCTACGTGCTGTATCTCAACGTGGTGAGCGCCACGAGCAAGTCGGGCTGGTACGCCCAAGGCCGCATCCGCATGACCGAGGGGGCGGAAAAACGGCGTCCCATTGCCTTGGTCGACCCCACCAAGGAGGTGCGCCCATGACCGTCTTCATGGTGCTCTCGACCATCGCCATCCTTGCGGCGTTGGGCGTCGTGCTGTTTTCCAGTCCGGTCCGCTCGGCGCTGTGCCTGGTGTTCAACTTCTTCACGCTGGCGTTCATCTACTTCGGGCTAAAGACGGAACTGCTCGGCATCACCCAGATCGTGGTCTACACGGGCGCGATCATGGTGCTGTTCCTTTTCGTCATCATGCTCTTGAACCTGGGCGGGCCCCAGACGTGGAAGGAGCGGTTCGAGTTCAGGACGGTGCTTGGCTTCGGATTCGGCTTCGCGCTGGCTGCCGTGATCGCCTCGCAGGTGTTCGCGAACTTCCAGTACTTCGACAAGCCGCAGGCGCCCGATTCGTTCGGCAGCCCGCAGGCGCTGGGCCGCGTGCTGTTCACCCACTACGTCTGGCCGTTCGAGATCGCGAGCATCCTGCTCCTCATCGGCATCGTCGGGTCCATCATGCTCGCGAAGAGGAAACTATGACCGGGAACAACCTCGCCGATTACCTGACGCTGGGCCTGATCATGTTCTCGATCGGGGCGGTGGGCGTGATCGTGCGCCGCAACCCCATCGTGATCTTCATGTGCATCGAACTGATGCTGAACGCCGTGAACCTGACGTTCCTCGCGTTCGCCCGATTCACCCCCACGACCGCCGCACTCGCCGACCGGGCCGAGTCGTTCATGAGCGGCCAGATGATGGTGGTGTTCGTAATGGCCGTCGCGGCGGCGGAAGTCGCGGTCGGGCTCGGCATCATCATGGCGATCTACCGCCTGCGGAACGAGATCGACATCGACGAAATGAACCTTTTGAAAGGCTGACAATGGGCAACTTCGAATTGATCTGGTGGGTCCTCGCGCTGCCGGTGATCGGATTCCTGATCCAATCGCTGCTCGGCCAGCGCATCGTCGGCCTCTTTGGACGAACCTACGGCAAGAAGGTCGCGGGCACGCTGGCCGTGTTGCCCATCGCCGCCGCGTTCGTTCTCGGCGCAGGACTGACGCTCACGCTGCTCGACATGCCCGCCACCAGCCGGTCGGTCGTGATGACCCTGTTCGATTGGATCACGGTCTACTCGATCAGCATCCCCTTCGAGGTGGTCATTGATCCGCTTTCGATGACCATGGTGCTCGTGGTCACGGGCATCGGCTCGCTCATCCACCTGTACGCCACGGGCTACATGGCCGAAGAGCGCGACTACACGCGGTTCTTCACCTACCTCAACCTGTTCATCGCCGCCATGCTCATCTTGGTGCTGGGCAACAACCTGGCCATGATGTTCATCGGCTGGGAAGGCGTGGGCCTATGCAGCTATCTGCTCATCGGCTTTTGGTACAAGGACATCGCCAACGCGAAAGCCGCCAACAAGGCGTTCATCACCAACCGCGTCGGCGACTGGGGCTTCATGCTCGGCATGTTCGCCATCGTCGCGTTCCTCGGCACGAATGCCGACCGCTTCCCGACGGGCGATGGCCGCTACCTGAGCTTCGACCGCATGCTGCCGGTGCTGGCCAGCCTTCTCAGCGAGAACCCCGGCATCGCCACGCTCATCGCCCTGCTCCTGTTCGTCGGTGCGATGGGCAAGTCCGCTCAGTTCCCGCTCTACAACTGGTTGCCCGACGCGATGGCCGGTCCCACGCCGGTTTCGGCCCTGATCCACGCGGCCACGATGGTCACCGCCGGCGTCGTGATGGTCAACCGCATGCACGTCGTGTTCGAGTTCTCGCCGGTGGCGAGCGGCGTGGTCGCGGTCGTCGGCACGTTCACGGCCCTGTTCGCCGCACTCATCGCGTTCGGCCAGACGGACATCAAGAAAGTTTTGGCGTATTCCACCGTGTCGCAACTCGGCTACATGTTTGTGGCGTGCGGTGTCGGCGCGTATTGGGCTGGCATGTTCCACGTGGTCACCCACGCGTTCTTCAAGGCCCTGCTGTTCCTTGGCTCGGGCGCGGTCATTCACGCCATGGCGCACGAGCAGGACATGCGCTGGTACGGCAACCTGAGGAAGTACATCCCGATCACGACGGCCACCATGACCGTCGGCTGGCTGGCGATCATCGGCGTGCCGTACCTGTTCGCGGGCTTCTATTCGAAGGAGGCCATCATCGCGGCGGCGCTCGGCAACCATCACGCCACGTTCCTCGGCGGAAGCACCGAATTCACAGGCTGGCTGCTGCTGGTCGGTGCGGCCCTGACCACGGCCTACATGACCCGCATGACCCTTCTGACCTTTGGCGGGGCGCAGGGCCGCTGGCAGCAACCCGAAACCTATGAGGCCGCACACGCAGACCACCACGCCCATGCGGACCACGGGCACCATGCGGACCACGGGCACCATGCGCACGCCCACCACCACGGGCACGCCCACGAGGACCCGCACGGCTTCTTCTACACCGACGAGGAGATGGAGCGCCGCGAGGCCCTGGAGCCGCACGAGCACCACCACCACCTGACGCCCGAGTACAAGCCGAAGGAAGTGCCCGTGAGCATGTGGGTGCCCCTCGCCGTTTTGGCGTTGCTCTCGACCGGTGGAACCGCCTACTTCATGGAGCACCACCACGCCTTCCAGAACTGGCTCTACCCGCCGTTCGGCGGCGAACACGGCACGGGCCTGACGATGATCAAGGGCCACCCCGTCATCGACCCCGAGGCCGTCAGCGGGCACCCGCACGGGATGCTCGGCAACAAGATGGCGCTGGTCGGCCTCTCGGTGCTCGTCATGCTCATCGGTCTGGCCTACGCGTGGGCCGTCTATGGCAAGCGTCTGCCCGACAAAGAAGGCTTCGACATGAGCCGTTGGGCCAAGTTCCGCCTGTGGGCGATGAACCAGTTCGGCTACGACGCCTTCATCCTCAAGCTGCTGGTGTACGAAGGCGGCAAGACGGTCGGCAACGCGTGCGCCGCGCTCGACCAGAAGGTGGTGGACGGCATCGTCAACCTGACGGGCGTCGTCGCTCAAGGGCTGGGCGGTCTCGCTCGGCAGGCGCAAACGGGTTATGTTCGAGGCTATGCCTTGGTGATGCTGATGGGAGGCGTTGCGTTGCTCGTCTATCTGGTTTCGGCTCTGAGCGGAGGTGTGCGATGAACGAGCCCACCGGTCTCGGACTCGTCTCGGTGGTGACCTTCCTGCCGCTGTTGGGCGCGATCGCGCTCATGCTGCTGCCCAAGGAGTTTCCGAACACCCACCGGTACGGCGCCCTGCTCGTCTCGATCCTGACGTTCGGCGTCTCGATGGTGCTGTACCAGCGGTTCGATGCGACGACGTACCACTTCCAGATGACCGAATTTGTGCCGTGGATTCCCCAGTTCGGGATCCATTACCGGGTCGGCGTGGACGGCCTCAGCATCTGGCTGGTGATGCTCACCACCTTCCTTTCGATCATCTCGATCTGGTTCAGCTTCTACGTGAGCAACCGCGTGAAGGAGTACATGGTGCTGCTTCTCGTGCTCGAAACGGCCATGTTGGGCGTGTTCGTGAGCATGGACATGATCCTGTTCTACACGTTCTTCGAGGCCAGCCTGATCCCGATGTACTTCCTCATCGCGATCTGGGGAGGCGAGCGACGAAGCTACGCGGCGAACAAGTTCTTCATCTACACGTTCGCAGGCTCGATCTTCATGCTCATCGGCATGATCTGGATGAGCGGCCAGTACGCGGGCATCACGGGCGAGCGGTCGTTCGCGATCGCAGACATCCAGAATCTCGTCGCGGGAGGAACGTTCTGGTCCACGGCGATGCACCTGCAGCCGCTGCTGTTCTGGGCGTTCACTTTGGCGTTCCTCATCAAGACCCCGGCGTTTCCCTTCCACACGTGGCTGCCGGACGCGCACGTCGAAGCGCCGACGGCGGGCTCGGTCATCTTGGCGGGCGTCTTGCTGAAGATGGGGACCTACGGGTTCCTGCGGTTCGTCCTGCCCTTCTTCCCCGATGCCGTCCAGAAGGAGGCCGGGAAGGTGGTGGCGTTGGCCGTGATCGGCATCCTGTATGGCGCGATCGTGGCCGCAATGCAGACCGACGTCAAGAAGCTCATCGCCTACTCGTCCGTGGCGCACATGGGCTTTGTGCTGTTCGGGATTTTCACGCTGAACCACACGGGTCTGGTCGGCGCGAGCTACCAGCAACTGGCCCACGGTATCAGCACGGGCGCGTTGTTCTTGATGGTGGGCTTGCTCTACGAGCGCACCCACACTCGCAAGTTCTCGGACTACGGCGGCCTGAAGGCGCAGATGCCGGTCTACTCGGCGCTGTTCCTCATCGTGATGCTCTCAAGCGTCGGCCTGCCGGGCACCAACGGGTTCATCGGCGAGTTCATGGCATTGCTCGGCGGGTTCGATACGGCGGCCAAGGGCCTGTACGGCATCCCGTTCGCCTACGTCGTGCTTGCTGGCGCGGGCGTCATCTTCGCGGCCGTTTACCTGCTGTGGATGTTCCAGAAGGTGTTCTACGGTCCTATCACCAATCCGGATCTGAAGCGGCTCAAAGACCTCAAGCGGTGGGAAGTCGCCATGTGCAGCCTGCTCATCGTGTTCGTGTTCTGGGGCGGCCTGTATCCCAACACGTTCTTGAAGCCCATGGAGCCCAGCATCGCGGCGATCCGCATGATGGCGCTGAACCCCGAAGGCGACCGGCCGAGTTGGACCAACCTGGAAACCGAGATCGACAACAAGGGCAACCTGGTCCAGGTGACCCCGCGCGAACGGGCCGGCGACGCCTGGGAGACCGTCAACGTGGTCGTTCCCGCGAATTTCTATCCCGAGTCCGAATCCGAGGAACCGATCATCCCCAAACTGACCGGCGAGGGGGCCGAACCGCATTGACGCCGCGCGAGCGAGTGGTGGCGGCGGCACGGGGCGGCGCGGTCGAAGCCCATGTCACCGCGGGCAGAAGGGACGCCGACCTCGTCGTCTGCGCCACGGTCGCGCAACTGGCGCCCTCGGGCGATCGCATGCAAGTCGTTGAGGTCTTGAACCCCTACGGCCGAGCCAAAGCCAACGATCGCGACTTGAACGCCTTGCTCGCCGAGGACCCCACCCAGGGCGGCTCGGAGTTGGAGCGGCTCGCCGCCGAAACGCGGGCCGAGATCGCGCACGCGCTGGAATCCGGCGCGGACGGCGTGTTCTACCGCGTCGTTGGCGCAACGCCCGACGCCTCGACGCCGATGGAATACGGCGGCCACCACTTGGAGGTTGACCGCGCCATCCTGGCCGAGTTCGAAGATGCGTTCAACGTGCTCTTCGTCGAGGGCACGGACCCCTACATTGATTTTGTTTCCGACCTGCCCGCCCGATTCTTCGGTTGGGAAGTGGACCGCTCGCCGATGACCGTCGGCGAAGTCCGGTCGCTGCGTCAAGGTGCGCTCATCGCGGCGCATCCCGACGCCGACATCGTTCTCGATCTCGCTTCGGCCCCGCTCTTTGCCCGGGAACCGGTTGACGCCCATGCTTAGCACCTTTGCCGATTCCACCGCCGCCGCCAAGGCCATGAACGACGCCTTGGCGAAGACGTTCACGCCGCCAACCGTGGACTGGGCCTCGATTTTGCCGGTGACGCTGGTCGTCTGCACCGGCATCCTCGGCCTCATCATCGAGATGCTGCGGCCCAAGCGGAACAACAACGCGATCGTCTTGACCACGCTGGTCGGTCTCTTCGCCGCCGGGGTTTCGGTGGTGGCCCAGTTCGGCGCCGCCGACCTCGAATCGTTCGGCACAATGGTGCTGCGCGACCGCTTCGGTTCCGCCATCCAACTCATCCTGATCCTCGTCACCGGCCTCACGGTGATGTTCAGCGAGGGTTACCTGCGCGCCAAACGCATCGCCTACGGCGAGTTCTATCCCTTGCTCTTGTGGTCGGCCTCGGGCGCGATGATCATGGCCACGACCAAGAACCTGCTGATGCTGTTCTTGGGCCTCGAAGTGCTCTCCATCGCCCTGTACGTCCTGGCGGGCATGAGCCGGGGCGAGCAGAAGTCCGAGGAGTCGGCGCTCAAGTACTTCCTGTTGGGCTCCTTCGCCAGTGCGTTCCTGCTCTACGGCATCGCCATGCTCTACGGTGCGACGGGCACGCTGCATTTGGACGGCATCGCCAGCGCTTGGAACCCGGGCGACGAGTCGAGCCGCAACCTGATGCTGTTCGGCTTGGTCTTGCTGCTGTTCGGCCTCGGATTCAAGGCCGCGTTCGTGCCGTTCCATCAATGGACGCCGGACGTTTATCAAGGCGCCCCGACGAACGTGACGGCCTTCATGGCGGCAGGCTCCAAGATTGGTGCGGTGGCCGCCCTTTGGCGGGTGCTCGATGCGTCCGTAACCAACCAGACGCTCTTCGCGAGCCAGCTGCAAGACTTCTGGATGCCGATCCTGTTCTGGGTGGCGATCCTCACCATGACGGTCGGCAACCTGGTGGCTCTGGTTCAAAAGGACGTCAAGCGCATCTTGGGCTACTCCTCGATCGCCCACGCGGGTTACATCCTCGTCGCGATCCTGGCGCACGCACGCAACCCTGAAGCGATCGGCTTTGGCACGGTGGTCTACTATCTGCTCGCTTACAGTCTGATGACCGTCGGTGCGTTGGCGGTCGTCTCGATGACCGCCACGGGCGGCAAGGAAGGGACGCGCCTCGAAGACTTGCACGGTCTTTGGAAGCGGCAGCCGTTCGCCGTGGTGTGCCTGATCGTGTTCATGGCGTCCCTGATCGGCGTGCCGCCGACGGCGGGTTTCATGGGCAAGCTCATGGTCTTCAACGACGCCCTGAACAGCGGCCTGATGGAACTTGCGATCGTGCTGGCCGTGAACTCGGTGATCAGCGTTTTCTACTATGTCGGCATCGCCAAGGCCGCGTTCGTGGACGACGAGGGTGCCCTTCGCCGAGAGTCCGCGCCCATGAATTCGGGTCTGGCGGGCACCTGCGCCCTGTGCGCGGCGGGCGTGTTCCTGTGCGTCCTGCTCTACAATCCGCTCACGGTCTGGCTGGTCGGCCGCTGAGTTTATTTGGCGTTGCCAGGAAATTGCGCTAAACTGGGGTCGAGGACGCTCGCGTCCATTGCTCTTTCAGGAGGATATCCCTTGCGCAAAGCATTCACATTGATCGAACTCCTGGTCGTGATCGCCATCATCGCGATTCTTGCGGCCATGCTCTTCCCCGTTTACGCTCAGGCCAAGAACGCTGCGAAGAAGACCACCGACCTCTCCAACACGAAGCAGGTGATGCTCTCGGCGTTGATGTACAACAACGATTACGACGACAAGTTCGTGATGCTCCGCAACAGCCGACCCAACTGGGGTTGCGGCGGCGCGGCCGTCGTGGACTGCGAGCAAGTCAACAGCGGCCACAACATGCTCGCGCCCTACGTCAAGTCGCGCGACATCTGGAAGTCCCCGCAGGACACGCTCCAGCGCAACGACTGCCCCTCGACCGGCCCCAACACCCCGGGCGGGGCGGTGAGCTACGTGTTCACGTACTTCCACCCGGATGCGCGATCGGGCGGCACGACGGGTCGGTTCGCGGCGTTCGGTGTCGCGGGCTGGTCGAGCGTCAGCACGGTCACGGGTCTGCCGCTCTCCACATCGTCCGACTCGCTCAACTCGAGTGAGCTCGGTGCGCCGGCCTCGACGATCTTCATGCACCCGCTCTACTGCACCTGGACCTACTGGAACGGCCTGATGCAGCACCGCAACGACAACCGCTGGGTCATCTTCAATGCCCAGCAGATGGGCACGACCCTCGCGATCAGCGAGTACCCCGTCGTGGACTCGTACGCGGGTGCCTGGTGCGGCCCCGGCGACGCAATGTCGGTCGGCGCATTCAACGGCGTCGTCAACTACGCCTTCGCCGATGGTCACGCCAAAGGCATGAAGCGAACCCAAGTGGCCGACATCCAGTGGGCGACGGACTTTGCGGGCGCGTATGCCAACAACCGCAAGAACCTGATGCACTTCGACGAGCGGTTCCACTAAATGAACGAAGGCACCAAGAAAGCACTGCTGATCGTCGTCGCGGTCGTTGCCGTGGCCCTCGCAGGCTGGAGCGCGTTCAACGCGCTCTCCGGTGACCGAACCGTCCCCGGCGTGAACAACGATCTGCCACCCGGATCCAAGACGGGCAAACAGCTCGAATTGGAAGCCATGCAACGCGGCCAACAGGCTGGCGCGCAAGGCGGTCGCGGCGAGGAGGTCGACCTCGGCGGCGCCATCGGCGGACGCGGCGAAGGCGAATCTCGCTAAGCTGCCCCAACAGCGACGTCCCCTCCTGCCACTCTGGCGGGAGGGGACGTTTGCGTTGGTGTTTGGCTGATTTGGGCTGGGTTTGGCTAGTGTGGGGCCAAGGCGCGGCTGGGGAAAGCCAGCCCTAACCCCTAGCTGCCCATTTCATCTGCCACCCGCTCCGCGCTCTCCAGAGCGCCTTCGATGAATCCCCACCACTGGGCGGTCCATTCGCCCGCGAAGTGCAGCGGGCCAAGGGGTGAGGCGGGCAAGTCGCCGTGGGCCATGGCGTAGCCCAACCTCGGGAAGGAAAAGCCGCACGCGATGTGCGGGTCGCGCACCCAATTCGACGCCCACCCTCGCACGAAGCGCTCTCTCGCGCTCGGGAAGATACTCGCCAAGCGGTCGAGGCCCCAGGCGACGGTGTCGGCTTCGGGCACTTCGGTGCACGTGACCCCGCAGATGTATGCGCTCAGGATCGGCTTGTCGCTCAGGGACGCATCCCAGATCTGCTGCAACGGCCCGCGATCCAGGACGCTCCCGGACTCGCCTTCATCCAGCCAGAACTTGCGGTCGAACTCCCACGAGATCTTCATCGCCAGACCCGAGCCCAACGCGAAGCGGGCCCGCGTGCGCTGGATGGGTTCGAGTTTGGGGTCGATGGCGATCCGCGAGGCGGCCAGAGGGGGCAGGGCGAGAACCACTCGGTCGTAGGTGTTGGCCTCGCGAGTGCCACCGGAGAGCATGAGTTCCGCACCCGCGCCCGACTTGCGGATGCCGAGCACCCACGACCCGAATCGCGGTTCAACGCCGCTGGCTTCCAGCATGCGCTGGCAGAAGTCGGTGGTGCCCCGGGCGAATCGGCCGGCGCTCATGGCGCCTTCCTCGCGATCCAGATAGAGCTGATAGCCCTTGAGCCAACCCAGAAGGCTGATCGCGCGCGTGTCCATCCCCTCGTCCGAGCGCAGAATCGCTTCGAGCACCCATCGGGCGCGGGGCGTCGAGGCGCACTTGTCCAGCCATTGGGCGAGCGAAGTGCCGTCCAACCGCTTGGCCTCGGAAGAGCCTCCCTTCTTGGGCAAGTGGGCACAAGCTTCAGTGGAGCGGCGCTCGAACTCGGCGACGGCATCGGCGGCATCGGGCCAGAGCGCATCTTCGCGGCAGGTTTCCTTGCCAAAACGAACCAGCCCAGGCGGACGGGGTTTGCCGTTGAGCGGGCAACCCAGTTCCTTGGCAAGGGCATGGGTGCGGCGGTGGTCGGCGTCGATCCATTCGCCGCCCGCCTCGAAAAGCGGCCTGCCTGCCTCGACGATCGTCTGCAGGCGACCGCCGATGCGGTCGGAGGCTTCGTAGGCATGAACCGTGGCGCCCTTGTCCTTCAGCAGCATGGCCGTACGCAGACCGGCGGGCCCCAGACCGACGACGGCGATTCTCACGATTTGGGCTCCCTCGGTCCGTACCCCGAGCGAGAAACGAAGTCGGCGACGAACAACGCGGCCAGGACCACGCCGATGGCGATCTGCACGGGCTGAGACAACCCCAAGCGGATCGCATAGAGAAGCGCTCCCATGACCGCATAGGAAGCCGCCTGGATGTAAGCGGATGTCCCACGGTGGCGGTAGCGGGCCAGCGACACCACGATCATGAACGCACAAACGCCCATGCCCCAAGCAAGCGCATTTCTGAATTCGGCTTCCGTCATGTGTGGGCCACCTCGCTCGCCAGCCTCCGGACGCCTTCGGGCGAGGAGACAGCGACCAACGCTCGAGCCCCGCGCCGGAGCCAGGGACCGGGGTCCGCGGCGTCCATCACCACCAGTCGCTCCATGCTCTCGAAGTGCGAGACGTCTTCGGGGCGCACCAGAGCAAACTCAAGGTCTCTGTTCGTGCTCAGCAGCGTGGCAGCCACGTCCGGGTCCGGCCCTGTAAGGGCCAGCGAGCCGACGAGGCCTTCGGTCTGGGCGGCACGCGCCCCCGACAAAGCTCCCAGGACCGCGTGCTCGGGCAGCGGGCGCGAGATCGGCAGGCACAGCACGTCCAGATGTTCGCGCCCGATGGAGGACAGCACCTGGATGAGATGCGCGTGCAGGAGGTCGGCGGCGTGGTCGCGGCTCGTCGCGCCGAGCACTTCGACACCCCCACCCGCGATCAGAACAGCGTCGCAGCCCCGCATCGCGCCTCCCCAGAGAGCGGGTTGGGTCGAAACGTCCAACGGATGCCCCGATGCCAGCGCCTCGCCGACCAATGCGCCCAACCAACCCTCGTCGGGGGATGGGGGCGGGACCAGCCGCAACCACAGGCGCGGCGACGAAGAGGCCTTCGAAGGCACGACGCGGAGGTTACCCGCGCCTTGGCCGGGGTGCTATAACAGACCCATGAGCGAGCGCCTGTGGGCTCCGTGGCGGCTGACCTATATCGAGAAGAAGGACGGCCCGGACGGCTGCTTTCTGGTCGAACTTCCCAAGCAGCAGAACGACCGAGACAACCTGATCCTCCATCGGGGCCGGACGGCGTTTGTGATCATGAACGCGTTCCCCTACACGAACGGCCACCTGCTGGTGGCGCCCTATCGCCACGTGGGCGACATCGCCGACCTCGACGACGACGAGCTCTTGGAGATCAACCAACTCGTGGCGCGGGCATGCGGCTGGATCCGGCGCGCCTATGGCCCGGATGGCTTCAACATCGGCGTGAACCTCGGTTCGGCAGCGGGCGCCGGTGTGCCGACCCACATCCACTGGCACGTCGTGCCGCGATGGATGGGCGACACGAACTTCATGACCGTGGTCGGAGAGGTCCGCGTGATGCCTCAGAGCTTGACGGAGAGCTACGACCGTCTCCGCGCCGCGGCTGACGCAGAGGAACGGTCGTGACGCTCGACGAACTTCGCGGGCAAGCGCTTCAATGCCGGGATTGCGCCCTAGCCGAGAGGCGTCGCAACGTGGTGTTCGGCGAGGGCAACCCGGCCGCGCCGTTGGTGCTGGTGGGCGAGGGGCCGGGCGAGCAGGAAGACCAGACGGGTCGCCCGTTCGTGGGTCGTGCGGGGCAGTTGCTGGACAGGGCGCTGCTCGACAACGGCCTGACCCGCGAGCACGTGTACATCTGCAACACGGTCAAGTGCCGCGCGGCGGATTGGTCCTCGGGCCGGCCCCGCAACCGCGCCCCCGAAGAGTCGGAGGTTTCGGCCTGCCGCCGGTGGTTGTTGCCGCAGTTGGCGATCATCGCGCCGCAGGTGGTGTTGTGCGTGGGCGCGCCGAGCGCCAAGAACCTCATCCGCAAGGATTTCCGCATCACCGCAGAGCGGGGCAAGCTGTTCAAGTCGGAGTTGGCGCGCGCGATTCTGGCCACGCTCCACCCGGCGTACATCCTGCGGCAGCAGTCGCAAACGAACGATGGTGGCTACGGTTTGTTGGTGGCCGACATTGCGAAGGCATGGTCCACCGCTGTCCGCTTGGCCGAACGGCAGCCCTCCGGGTCTCCCGCCCCCGCGTCTCAGTTCGAGCTGGAAATCTAGCTCGCGATGGCTGCCGCAAGAGGCCGAACTTTGGCGTTCCCTACGAGCCAATCCGACCCCGCCAAACTCAACCGAACTTGACCGGACCTCAGCCCAACCCCAGCCGAACACCCCAATGAAACAACCATGAAATTTCAGTCTAGATTGAAACTTCGGCGCTTTCGCTTGACTTCCCGACCCCTAATGGGCCACCCTTCTGAGACGGTACGTGAACCGCACGCGCAAGCCTTTTTTGTTTCAAAAACTTCTCGCCTTCCGTCGCCCTGAGGCTACGAACCGATGACGACCCCCGGTCAAGCCAGATTCGCCTCCTTCGCATGGGGCGTCTTGGGCTATACGATTCTCGTCATTCTGTGGGGTGCGTTCGTTCGCGCGTCGGGTTCGGGCGACGGTTGCGGCAACCATTGGCCTCTTTGTGACGGCGAGTTGATCCCGCTGAACCCGGACACGGCGATGATCATCGAGAAGGCCCACCGCCTGTCAAGTGCGCTGGCCGGATTCCTCAGCGTCGGTCTGGTGGTTTTTGCCGTGCGCGCCTTCCCCAAGCGGGACACTTCGAACCCGATGCAGTATCGGGCCGTGCGGCGCGCGGCTTGGTGGACTTTGTTCTTCATGACCACCGAGGCGCTCATCGGCGCGGTCCTGGTCAAGCAAGGCTGGGTCAAGGACGACGCCTCGATTGGGCGGGCCGTGTTCTTGGCCATCCACTTGGTCAACACCTTCCTGCTGGTCGCCTCGATGACTTTGGCGGCCTGGTGGGCGTCTGGTCAGGCACGCCTGAGTTTGCGCTCGCAGGGAAGCTTCGGGTGGGCGCTGGGCGTGGCTCTTTTCGGCTTGTTGCTCTTGGGTGTGAGCGGCGCGGTGAACGCGTTGGGCGACACGATTCGGCCCATGGCGGACTCGGCCGCGACGGTCAAGGCGGGTCTGCAACCCACGGCGCACTTCCTCGACCGGCTGCGCCTGATCCACCCGACGCTGGCGATTTCCGTCGGCTTGTACATCCTGCTGGTCGCGGGCCTAGCCAAGCATCTCCGACCGACCGACCAAGTCAACCGCTGGGCGAACGCCGTGATCGGGTTGTTGGTCATCGAGATGACCGCCGGGTTCTTGAACGTCTTGCTGAAGGCGCCTGTCTGGATGCAGATCTTGCACCTCCTGTTGGCGGACGGCATGTGGATCGCTCTGCTCCTGCTCAGCGCCTCGGCTCTGGCGGAAGGCGTGCCGCACGGCGAAGTCGCCGAGGCACCCAAGGGCGCCGCAAGAGCCGGGTTCAAGGAGTACGTCGCCTTGACCAAGCCCCGCGTGATCAGCTTGTTGCTGTTTACGACGGTCACCGCCATGTTCGCCGCGGCGAACGGCTGGCCCGGGCTCTGGAGCCTGATCGCGGTCATGCTCGGCGGCTACATGTCGGCGGGTGCTGCGAACACGATCAACATGGTCGTCGAGCGTGATTTGGACGAGCGCATGGGCCGCACGGCCAAGCGGCCGACGGTGACCAACACCATCCCCCCGCAGAACGCCCTCATGTTCGGATTCTTCATGGCGCTGGGCTCGTTCGCGTTGCTTTGGGCCGCAGCCAACCTGCTGACGGCCATGCTCGCGTTCGCGGGCCTCACGTTCTATGTGATCGTTTACACGCTGCTCCTGAAGCGCAGGACGTGGCAGAACATCGTGATCGGCGGCGCAGCGGGGGCCTTCCCGCCTCTGGTCGGATGGGCGTCGGTGACGAACGAGCTTTCCCCCATGGCTTGGGTGCTGTTCGCCATCGTGTTCTTCTGGACGCCGGTCCACTTCTGGGCGCTGGCGCTCATGATCAAGGACGACTACGCGAAGGCGGGCGTGCCCATGCTGCCCGTCGTGCGAGGCGACCGCTACACCGTGGGACAAATCGTGCTGTATGCGTTCCTGACGACGGCCATCTGCGCCTTGCCGGTGGTCCTTCACGAGACCGGCCGAATCTATCTCGTCGCGGCGGTCGTCCTCAACCTGTTGCTGATCGTCAAGAGTTTCCAGCTCTATCGGCGCATCGAGAAACCCCAGACCCTTGGTCTGTACAAGTATTCGATGCTCTATCTCGCCCTTCTCTTCGTCGCGGTCGCGCTGGACAAGGCGTGGACGCTGTGAGAACGACAGAAATGAGAAGCCAACATCGTCCTGTGCAAACGTCCCGCTGGATCGCGCATAATTTCCCTCCAGCAAGGACTTTGCGCGCACCTCACCGCTGGAACCCGGTGGGGACGCCGACCTCGCGCTCCGGTGCCACGCACCGCCAAGGAACCGTCTGATGCCTCAGATTTTCAGCAAGAAGGCCAACACGTATTCGCGGGTCAGCCTGTTCTGCCTGCTGGCTCTGCCTGCGGGCGCCATCATGGCCGGTATGGCGGTCACTCGCGGACCGGCTCAGACCAACGTGGGCATGCCGCTCGACCAGCCCGTGCCGTTCAGCCACAAACACCACGTGGAGGAACTCGGCATCGACTGCCGCTACTGCCACGCGTCCGTGGAGACTTCGGCCAAGGCGGGCGTGCCCACCACCGAGACGTGCATGTCGTGCCACGCGCACATCTGGACGAACAGCCCGCTGCTCGAGCCCGTCCGCAAGAGCTACGAAACGGGCGTCCCGATCAAGTGGCAGAAGATCAACAAGGTTCCCGAGTTCGTCTACTTCGACCACTCGATCCACATCGCCCGGGGCATCAACTGCAACACGTGCCACGGTCCGATCCAGGACATGCACATCACGTGGAAGGGTCAGTACTTCTTCATGCGCTGGTGCCTCGAATGCCACCGCGAGCCCGAGAAGTACCTCTACGTGAACCCGCGGGACCCCGACAAGGACCCGAGGCAAAAGGCGTTCGACCTGTATTCGCTCAACAAGTACGGCGAAGACCTCACCCCGATCGAGTGGCGGAACTTGGAAGGCAGCGACCTGAAGTTCTCCAAGGACCAGATCGCGGAAGGGGAGAAGCTCGTCGAGAAGTGGGGAGTGAAGGTGAAGCAGCTCACGGACTGCTGGACGTGTCACCGCTAAGTCGAGAACACCATGGGAATGGACAACGAACAGAAACGAAACGACTTGGCCGCCCTGCAGGCGAAACTGGCCCAGAGCCGGGGCAAAGACCTTTGGCGGGGACTTGAAGAGGTCTCGGAGACCGAAGAGTTCAACCGCTGGCTCGACGACGAGTTCCCGAACCGGGGCACGTTGCCGCACGTGGATCGTCGCGACTTCCTCAAGTTCATGGGCGCCTCGATGCTGCTGGCGGGCCTGAGCGGTTGCCGCTTCCTGCCCAAATCGCACATCGTCCCGCACGTAATGGGTCCCGAAGACCGCGTCACGGGTATCGCCGTGTACTACGCGACGACCTTCGTCCAGAACGGCTTCGGTACGGGCGTGCTGGTGCGGACCTACGAAGGACGCCCGCTCAAGATCGAGGGCAACGCCCTCCATCCGTCGAGCCTGGGCGCGAGCGACGCCACCATGCAGGCGGCGATGCAGACGATGTACGACCCCGACCGAGCGAAAGCCGTGACCTATCGGGGCGAACCTTCGACGTGGGAACTGGCCCTCGGCTCGTTCCGCAAGTGCCTCGAGCAGACCCAGAAGGGCGAACTCGGCCCGGTCGCGATCCTGACTCCGGTCACGACGTCGCCGAACTTTGCCGCTTGGCTGCGCAAGTTTGTGAACCAGACGGGCGCACGCTGGTTCCAGTACGACGGTGTCGGACGCGATGCGGCCCGCGAAGGCGTTCGGATGGCCTTCGGCGACGACACGACCCCCGTCTACGATTTCAAAAAGGCGAACGTCATCGTCTCGCTCGACGCGGACTTCTTCAGCGAAGGGCCCGGGCATGTGCGCTACACGCGCGATTTCGCAGAGCGGCGGCGTGTCCACGGCGAAGAGGTCGAACTGAATCGAGTCTATGCCGTGGAGAGCACCCCGAATTTGGTCGGCGCGTTCGCCGACAACAAGAAGCGGTGCAAGGCCAGCGAGGTGCGGCAAGTCGCCGAAGCGCTCGCAACGGCCATCGGCCTGGGCTCTGGCGGAACGGCGCCGGCTTCTGTGGGCGATTCCTTCGTCCAGCAGGCGGCGCAAGAACTGCTGGCCAACCGGGGCTCGTGCCTCGTGGTTCCTGGCGAGCATCAGCCGAAGGAAGTACACGCGCTCGCCCACGCGATGAACGTGTTCCTCGGGAACTCCGGGCTCACCGTCACCTACGTCGAACCGGTTGAGGCCGATTCCAAGAGCGGCGTGCTCTCGATCGGCCGTTTGGCGGAAGCCATCGGCTCGGGCCAAGTGGGGACATTGCTGATTCTGGGCGGCAACCCGGCGTTCGACGCTCCCGCCGACCTGAACTTCGCCGGTGCGTTGAGCAAGGTGGAGCACACGTTCCACATGGGCGTGTACGCCAACGAAACCTCTGAGCTTTGCGACTGGCACCTTCCCGAGGCCTACTTCCTAGAGGCGTGGGGCGATGCGCGAGCGCACGATGGAACGGCTTCCATCATCCAGCCGCTCATCGAGCCGCTTTACGAAGGCAAGAGCCAACTCGAGCTTATTGCGGCCCTGTGCAACGATCCGCGACCGGGCCACGATCTGGTCCGCGACTTCTGGATGAAGGATCGCGGGTTGAGCAAGGAAGCCTGGGAGAGGGCCCTGCACGACGGCGTCATCGAAGGCACCGCTGGGCGAGAAGTCGCCGCCACGCTCCAACCGCTCAATCTGGACCCCGCTCAGACCACGTCGGGCCTCGAAGTCATCTTTCGCCCCGACCCGACCATCGGCGACGGCTTCTACGCGAACAACGGCTGGTTGCAGGAACTGCCCAAGCCGCTGACCAAGACCACGTGGGACAACTGCGTGTACGTCAGCCCGAAGACGGCCGAAGAACTGAAACTCAACGTCTGGCGCGATGCGGACAACCCACAGCACGACTTGGCCGAGGTGACCGTCGGGTCGGCCTCGGTCCGCGCACCGGTCATCATCCAGCCCGGACACCCCGACGGCGCGATCACGCTTCACGTCGGCTACGGACGCACCAAGGCGGGCGCGATCGGCGACGGCTGCGGCTCCAACGTCTATCCCCTGCGCACGACCGCCACGATGCACTTTGCCGGCAACGCCACGCTCAAGGTGGTCGGCAAGACCAAGGTCGCCAACACCCAATACCACCACTCGATGCACGGGCGCGACATCGTGCGGTACGGCTCGGTCTCCAAGTACAAGGAGAACCCGACGCTCGAACCGCCGGGCACCATGCACATCGGCGGCCACGGCAAGGACGAGGACAAGTACAACCTGTTCCGCCAGGGCAAGAAGGACCACGCGTTCGACGGTCACCAATGGGCCATGGTCATCGACCTCGGCTTGTGCGTGGGCTGCAACGCGTGCGTTTCGGCGTGCAACGTCGAGAACAACATCGCCGTGGTGGGCAAGGACCAAGTCATCAACGGCCGCGAGATGCACTGGATCCGCATCGACCGGTACTACGGTTCGAAGGACGGCGCGCCGAGCCTCGACAGCCCGGACACCCACTTCATGCCCCTGGCCTGCATGCACTGCGAAATGGCCCCGTGCGAGCCGGTCTGCCCGGTCGCGGCCACCGTGCACAGTGCCGAAGGGCTGAACATGATGGTTTACAACCGCTGCGTCGGCACGCGGTATTGCTCGAACAACTGCCCTTACAAGGTGCGCCGGTTCAACTTCCTGTACTTCACCAAGCAGTACGAGATGCCCAGCCTCAAGATGCTCATGAACCCCGACGTGACGGTGCGAAGCCGAGGCGTCATGGAGAAATGCACGTTCTGCGTGCAGCGCATCAACAAGGCGCGCATCGAAGAGAAGAAGAGCGGCGTTCCGCTCAAGGATGGCGACGTGATCACGGCGTGCCAACAGGCGTGTCCGACTCAGGCGATCATCTTCGGCGACCTTACAGACGAGCAATCGCAGGTGAACAAGTGGCGGCACGAGCACCGCAACTACACCCTGCTGCCCGAGCTGGGGATTCGACCGAGGACGACCTACCTGGCCAAAGTCACCAATCCGAACGAGGAGGTTGAAGCCTGATGGCACCCAAGGACCCGTTGCAGGAAACATTCATCGAGGGGTCGGGGAACACCTACCTCTCGCTCCAGGACTCTGTCGGCAATCTGACGCTCGACCAAAAGCGTCACAACCGGTTCGCCTGGTGGTTCCCGTTCGTTTTGGCGTTCGGGATGCTTCAGGTGATGATGCTGGCGCTCACCATGCTGGTGTTCGTCGGTACCGGTATCTGGGGCATCAACAACCCGGTCGGGTGGGGCTTCGCGATCATCAACTTCGTGTGGTGGATCGGTATCGGCCACGCCGGAACGCTGATTTCGGCGATTCTGCTTCTCTTCCGCCAACAGTGGCGCAACTCGATCAACCGATTCGCCGAGGCCATGACGATCTTCGCCGTCATGTGCGCCGGCATGTTCCCGCTGTTGCATACGGGACGTCCATGGGTGGCTTACTGGCTGATGCCCATCGGTCCCAACAACCTGGGGATGTGGCCGCAATTCCGCAGCCCCCTGGTCTGGGACGTGTTTGCGGTCACGACGTACCTCACCGTTTCGGCTCTGTTCTGGTTCATCGGCATGATCCCGGACTTCGCCACGCTCCGCGACAAGGCGAAGACGTTCGTGCCTCGGTTCGCGTTCGGCATGCTCTCGATGGGCTGGCGCGGCGCTTCGCGCCACTGGCACCGCTATGAGCAGGCGTACCTGATTCTCGCCGGTCTCTCGACCCCGCTGGTTCTCTCGGTGCACTCGATCGTGTCGCTGGACTTTGCGGTCTCGATCATGCCGGGCTGGCACGCCACGATCTTCCCGCCCTACTTCGTCGCAGGCGCCGTCTACGCGGGCTTCGCCATGGTGTTGACCCTCGCGATTCCGGTTCGCAAGTGGTACAGCCTGGAGCACATCATCACGCTCAAGCACATCGAGTGGATGGCCAAGATCATGCTCGCCACGGGCCTGTTCGTGTTCTACGGCTACATCTGCGAAGCGTTCTTCGCGTTCTACAGCGGCAACCCGTTCGAGAAGGCGATGATGATCAACCGCATGTCGGGCCCCTATTGGTGGTCCTATGCGGCGCTCATCTTCTGCAACGGCCTCGCCCCGCAGATTCTGTGGTCGAAAAAGATTCGGCAGAACCTGCCGGTCCTCATGGTGGTCTGCTTCATCGTCTCGATCGGCATGTGGTTGGAACGGTTCGTAATCGTGGCCACCACGCTGCACCGCGACTTCCTCCCGAGTTCGTGGGGCATGTACTTCGGCACGATCTGGGACTGGGGCCTCTACCTCGGAACGATGGGTCTGTTCACGTTCCTGATGTGGCTGTTCCTGCGGTTCTTGCCCATCATCAACATCTTCGAAGTGAAGGAACTGTTCTACAAAATGACCGGACGACACGGTGCGCCCAAGCCCGCCGCAGCCGTCGCGGGAGCGCCCGAGAAGGTGACCGCCGATGAGTGAGACGACCTTGGAACAACCGAGACTGCACGGCATCCTCGCCGAATTCGACGACCCCGACGACCTGCTCGAGGCCGCCGAGAAGACGCATGCCGCCGGCTACACGCGGATGGAAGCCTACACCCCGTTCCCGGTCCACGGGCTGAGCGAGGCGATCGGTTTCAAAGAGGCCAAAGTGCCGTGGCTGATCTTCGTGAGCGGCGTGATCGGCGCGTTCACCGGACTCGGGCTCCAGTACTACACCGCAGTGATCGACTACCCGATGAACGTGGGCGGACGCCCCAACTTCAGCTGGCCCTCGTTCTTCCCGGTCACGTTCGAGTGTACGATCCTGTTCGCCGCGTTCGGAGCCGTGTTCGGGATGCTCGGCATGAACGGCTTGCCCCGGCCGCACCATCCCGTTTTCGGCGGCAAGAACTTCGAACTCGCTTCGCAAGACAAGTTCTTCCTGTGCGTCGAGAGCGACGATCCCCAATTCGATCCGGTCCGCGTTGCCGAGTTCCTGCGCGGCCTGGGTGCGCAACATGTTTCGGAGGTTGAGAACGATTAGAGCACGGCACTGGATCCATCTCGTCTCGCTCGCCGGAGTCGCCTTCGCTGCGACCGGTTGCCACATCGACATGTGGTACCAGTCGAAAAAGGTCGCCCAGGACGAGAACGAGTTCTTCCGCGATGGCAAGGCTGATCGGCTGCCGGTCGCCGGCACCGTGGCGCGGGGCGAACTTCGCCACGACGATGCGTTCTTCACTGGACGCGTGGACGGCAAACTGATCACCGATCTGCCCGCCCGCGTCGAAGTCAGCAAGGAACTGCTCGAGCGCGGCAAGGAGCGGTACACGATCTTCTGCAGCCACTGTCACGGAGCGGCCGGCGACGGCAAGGGCATGATCGCCCAGCGTGGTCTTTCCCTGCGACGGCCCCCGGCCTCGTTCCATACGGATCGCCTGCGCGAGATGCCCCTCGGCCACTTCTACGAGGTCATCTCGAACGGCTTTGGCGTGATGTACCAGCAGGGCACCCGCATCGACTCGGGAGTCGGCGCGGAGAAGGGCAAGATGGACCGTTGGGCGATCGTCGCCTACATCCGCGCGCTCCAACTCAGCCAGTACTACGACGCGAGCGGACTGAGCGCGGAAGAGCAGGAGAAACTCGGCATCCCCGCCCCCGAACAAATCGAATGGAAGAACGCGTTCACCGAGGCCCAGAAGAAGGCCGCAGGTTCAAAGCCCGAGGAGGGTGGCCACTAAGATGAGCCACGGACACGACGAAATCCAACCCGCACAGGGTCGAGCCGACTTCGGCAAGACGTTGCCGCTGGGCGGAGCGCTGCTCCTCGTCGGAGGCGGCCTGTGCGCCATGGCGTACAGCCAGAACCAGACGCACTTCTTCCAGTCCTACCTCTACGGGTTCACGTTCTGGATGATCTTGACGCTGGGATGCTTCGGCCTGACGCTGCTGCACCATACCGTGCGGGGCCGCTGGAGCCTGCCGCTGCTTCGCATCTGGGAAGCGGGCGGCGGCGCCCCGATGCTCATCGCCATGGGCCTCGCCTTCCTGCCGATCATGGCCGGACTGAACGAGATCTACCACTGGACGGACAAGCACGCGCCGTTCGATGCCGTCGTTCAGGGCAAGAGGTGGTGGCTCAACGACGAGTTCTTCATGCTTCGGCAGGGCATCTACTGGTTCATCTGGGTCGTCGCCGCAGCGGTGTTGCGGGCGTCGAGCCTACGCGAGGACCGAACGCGGAACGCGAACGAAGCCATCCGGCGAACGAACATCTCGGCGCCGATGCTGTTCCTTTTCCTGTGCATGGTCACCGTGTGCTGGACGGACTGGGTGATGTCGGTCCAGGTCCACTGGTTCTCGACGATCTGGGGCGCCTTGTTCATGGTCTACCAGGGCCTGATGGGTCTCGCGTTCGGAGGCATGGTGTTCATGCTGAATGCCAAGAAAGCTCCCTACAACGCGTTCGTCAACAAGCAGACGACCAAGGACATCGGCAACATGATGTTCGCGTTCACGATGCTCTGGGGCTACCTGACGCTCAGCCAGTACCTCATCATCTATAGCGCGAACCTGCCGGAAGAGACGCCGTACTTCGTGTACCGCACCGAAGGCGGCTACAACATCTTGGGCGTTGCCACGGTATTGGGCTCGTTCTTCATCCCGTTCCTGCTCCTGATCGCGCCGCGCATCAAGGCGGCGTCGAACACGTTGCTGGGGGCGGCGGCGCTGATCTTCTTCGTCCGGGTGATCGACGTGTTCTGGGTGGTCATCCCGAGCTTCTACTCGGGCGAGGCCGCCCGATCCGGACTGGGCGTCCAAGTGGGCGATCTAGGGTCGCTCCTGGCCATCGGGGGGCTCTGGCTCATCGTGTTCGCCCTGCAGATGAAGCGCGCCGAACTCGTCCCGCTGCACGACCCACGGGTCCAAGAAGCTCTGCCGGAGGGAGCGCAACATGCATCATAACCACGATCCCGAACCGATCCCGGAAGGCTCGCGCTACGAAAAGCGCGACCTAAAGGCCGTGCCGATTTGGAAGGCCATCACGTGGTTCTTCCTGGTCACCACGGTCACGATCTTGGTCTGCGTGCCGATCCTCAACGGCCTTTCGTGGGCGCACACCGAGGTCACGGGCGCGCCCGGATTCAAGGACGGCCGCGAGCTCGATCTGCCTCCCGCCAGCGCCCCCCTGCTGCAGAACAACGTGACCAATCGCGTGGACACGTTCAAACTCGGCCGCGAGGCGCGCGAGAAAACCGAGACCTATGGATGGGTGGATGAAACCAGGGGCCGTGCGCACGTCCCCGTCGCCAAAGCGATCGAGGAAGTCGCAGGCTCGGGCAAACTGCCCACCTTTGCGAAGACACCCGCGCCCGAAACCACCGAGCAACCCGTGGATGCGTCGACTGCGCCGACGACCACCCCGACCGAACCCGACGGAGCGCCGAGCACGACGTGATGAAGTTCTGGGTTCTGGCAACGATCGCTTTGTTCGGAACGGCCCTTGCGCCCGCCCAACGCGCCTACGACGTCAGGTCCGAAATCCGCTTTGACCAACGTCTCGACGAGCAACTGCCGCTCGATGCCGAGTTCACCAACGAAGAAGGAAGGAAGATCAAACTGGGCGATCTGTTCGGTGAGCGCCCCGTCGTCCTGCTCTTCGCGTTCTATCGGTGCCAAGGCGTTTGCGCCATGGAGTTCACCGGAGTCCTTGAGGCGATGAACGGCATGAACGCCTTTCACGCCGGGCTCGATTACGACCTGATCAACATCAGCATCCACCCCAAGGAGACCCACGAACTCGGGCGGGCGAAGAAACGCGACTTCGTCGAGATCTATCGCCGACCGGGGGGCCAAGAAGGCATCCACATGTTGGTCGGCGACGAAAAGAACATCCTGCGCGTGACCGATACCGCCGGGTTCAAGTTCCACTTCGACCGCGAAAAGGACCTCATCGACCACCCGTCGGGCATCGTGATCGCCACGCCGGACGGCCGCATCTCGCGCTACGTTTTTGGGGTCAGCTACCCGTCCAAGATGGTGCGGGACGCCCTGATCACGGCTTCGGCCAACAAGATCGGGCAGAAAGTCGAGCAGCCCAGCCTGTTCGTCTGTTGGCAGTACGACCCCGAGACGGGCCAGTACCGCCTCATCGTCAAGAACGCGCTCATCGTGGGCGGAATGTTGACGGTGCTCATCCTCGGGCTATCCATCGGTGTGATGTCGTGGCGGGGAAGCCGCCACCGGCCCACCCCCGGCCACCGACACGACAAGGGGGAGGCTTAGGACTACGCTTCTATGTGGAGACTGAAATTCGCTCCGGATCAGGCCTCGACGTTCGCCGAGCAGTATGACTGGCTCTTCTGGGCCACCACGGCGCTGACGATCTTCTTTACGATCGTCGTCGGTCTGCTCGTCATCTTCTTTGCCCTGCGGTTCCGCGAAGGCAAGAAGGTGGACCGTTCGAACGCCCACGACCACCATCTCATGCTCGAGTTGACGTGGTCCATCATCCCGCTCATCATGGGCTTGGGCATCTTCGGATGGGCCTCTTACCTGTTCGTCGAAACGCGCCAGCCTCCGAAGAACGCCTTGGACATCTACGTCATCGGCAAGCAGTGGATGTGGCACGCCCAGCACTCGAACGGCGTGCGCGAGAACAACATGCTTCACCTCCCCAGCGGGACGCCCGTCCGGCTGACCATGATCTCGCAGGACGTCATCCACAGCTTCTTCATCCCGGCGTTCCGCATGAAGCAGGACGTCATCCCGGGCCGCTACACCCAGATGTGGTTCACGCCGACCAAGCCCGGCGTCTACAACCTCTTCTGCACCGAATACTGCGGCACGCAGCACTCGGAAATGGGCGGATACGTGGTGGTCATGGAGCCTTCGGAGTACCAAGAGTGGCTCGCCAACGGCGGCGAGAACGTCCCGGTCAAGCCGATGACCATGGTCCAGAAGGGCGAAAAGATCTTCAAGGACAAGGCGTGCTTCAAGTGCCACGGCGATCAGGACATCCACGAGGGTCCCTCGCTCGTCGGCATCTACAACCAGCGTCGCGTGATGAAGGACAACTCGGTGCGGCTCGCCGACGACGAGTACTTGCGCCAGGCCATGTACGACCCTTACGCCCACATCCTGAAGGGCTACGAGAACACCATGCCCAGCTACAAGCCGAAGAGCACGGACGACTTGGAAGGCGGCCTCTCGGAAGAAGATGTGTTGAACGTGATCGAGTACATCAAGTCGCTGCGCAGCAGCCCGACCGCGCCCGCACCGGCCATCCCGCCGCTGGCCACCGGCGTCCCTCCGACGGAGGTCCCGAACTAACATGAGCGCAGTTCCCGCCACCCAGGCCCCGGCGCCCAAGCCCAAGAGTTACCTCGAAAACGGTCACACCGTCGCCTCATGGTTGCTCACCGGCGACCATAAGCGCATCGCGATCCTGTATTTGATCTCGGTGTCGATCTTCTTCCTCGTCGGCGGCATCGCGGCCGGCATGATCCGAACCGAGCTGCTGCTCCCCAAGGGCGTCTTCCTGGAGAACGACAGCTACAACAAGGTCTTCACGCTGCATGGCATCGTGATGATCTTCTTCTTCCTCATCCCGGCCATTCCCGCCGTGTTGGGGAACTTCCTGATTCCTCTCATGGTCGGGGCGCGCGACCTCGCGTTCCCACGCTTGAACCTGCTCAGTTGGTACGTCTACATGGCGGCCGGAACTCTGGGCGTCATCGTCATCCTGCTGGGCGGCGTGGACACGGGCTGGACGTTCTATACGCCGTACAGTTCGCTGTACTCGAACAGCCAGGTCGGCTTGACGATCGCTGCCGCGTTTCTCGCCGGGTTCAGCTCGATCTTCACCGGCATCAACTTCATTGCCACGATCCACAAGATGCGGGCGCCGGGGCTCACGTGGTTCCGCTTGCCGTTGTTCGTCTGGGCGCACTACGCCACCAGCGTCATCATCATTCTGGGAACGCCCGTCATCGCCATCACGCTGCTGTTGGTCGGCGTCGAGCGTGTGTTCCGCATCGGCATCTTCAGCCCCGAACTCGGTGGCGACCCGATTCTGTTCCAGCACCTGTTCTGGTTCTACAGCCACCCGGCGGTCTACATCATGATCCTGCCGGCCATGGGCGTCATCAGCGAACTGATCTCGGCCTTCAGCCGACGCCCCGTGTTTGGCTACCACTTCGTGGCCTTCTCCAGTCTGGCGATCGCGGGGCTTGGCTTCTTGGTGTGGGGCCACCACATGTTCGTCTCGGGACAGTCCATGTACCAAGGCGTCGTGTTCTCGCTGATCAGCTTCCTGGTCGCGGTTCCCTCGGCGATCAAGGTGTTCAACTGGACGGCCACGATCTACAAGGGCACGGTCAAGCTCGACACCCCGATGATCTACGCCTTGGGCTTCATCGGTCTGTTCTTGATCGGTGGTCTGACGGGTCTGTACCTGTCCTCGATGGCCACGGACATCCACCTGCACGACACCTACTTCGTCGTGGCGCACTTCCACTACGTCATGGTGGGCGGCACGATCATGGGCTACCTGGGCGGCATCCACTTCTGGTGGCCGAAGATGTTCGGGCGGATGTATCCGGACAACTGGGGCAAACTCTCGGCGGTTATCGTGTTCATCGGGTTCAACCTGACGTTCATGCCGCAGTTCGTGGTCGGCTACCTCGGCATGCCGCGCCGCTACCACTACTACTACCTGCAACCCGAGTTCCAGCCGTACCACATCATGTCCACGCTCGGCAGCTCGGTTCTCGGCGTCGGCTACTTCATGCCCGTGCTCTACCTGCTGTGGAGCCTGAAGTACGGCAAGAAGGTCGGCGACAACCCGTGGGGCGCGAGCGGATTGGAGTGGGAGACCTCGTCCCCGCCTCCGACGACCAACTTCTTGGAAATGCCCATCGTGACCAAAGAGGTCTACACCTACGATGCCGAGAAGGCTGAAGAGGAGTTCGAACACCGTCAGGAGCTTATCGAGGAGGTGACCGGCTAATGGCTGCAATCGCCGCCGAACAAGCGCATTCCCACGACCACCACGGTCCGTTGCACCACCAGTTCGAAGATCTGGATCAGCAAAACGAGGCCTATCTGGTCGGCATGTGGGCGTTCCTCGTCCAGGAGGTCATGTTCTTCGGAGCGCTCTTCCTGACGTACACCCTCATGCGCTGGCAGTACCCGATGGACTGGTACTTCGCCCACAACGAGCTCGACTGGAAGCTGGCCGGTTTCAACACGTTCAACCTGCTGCTCTCGAGCTTCTTCGCCGCGATGGGCGTGCGCTCGGCCCAACTCAAGGACCGCAAAGGCGTCCTTCTGTGGCTGGGCGGTGTCTTGCTCTGTTGTCTGGTCTTCCTCGGCATCAAGTACGTCGAGTACGCGCTGAAGTGGGAACACCACCTGGTGCCCGGGCCGTCGTTCTTCTATCAAGGCGAGGCCAACCCGGGCGTTGCTCAGATGTTCTTCGGCCTGTACTTCGCGATGACGGGTCTGCACGGCATTCACGTCGCGGTCGGATTGATCGTCTTCGGCATCCTCTGGCTGATGTGGTACTTCCGCAAGACGATCGTCACCGAAGACTACATGCCCACCGAAATGTGCGGCCTGTACTGGCACTTCGTCGACCTGGTCTGGATCTTCCTGTACCCCTTGTTCTATCTCATCCCCCACCCATGAGCCACTCGAACGACCACGCTGCCAACCACCACGTCGACTCCGTGGGGACCTACATCGCGACGTTTGGAGCGTTGACGATCCTCATGATCGCCACCATCGCTGCGGCGCAGGTGAACTTCGGCCACTCGATCGTGAACAACATCATCGCCATGACCATCGCCATCCTGAAAGCGACGTTGGTCATCGCGATTTTCATGGCCGTCCGCCGGAGCTCGGGCCTGGTCAAGCTGTACGCGATCGGCGGGTTCGTGTGGTTTCTGCTGTTCTTCATCATGTTCTGCGACTACGCGACGCGCAGTTGGGAACCAGTGAAGGGCTGGTACGGCGAGGAGTCGAAAGTCGTCCCGGACTATCCGCACGTCACGGATCACCCCGGCGAGCGGCCCGAGAAGCACGACTCCGGGCATTGATCCGCGGTCAGGTCGGAGGATGACCCCTTCCATAGCCCCTTTGGCTACCGTTGACCGGGATCGGGCATGCCCACCTCGGCGAACGCCGACAGCCGAATGCGACAGGCATCGCATCCCCCGCACGGCCTTCCGCCCACTGGGTCGTAGCACGAGAGCGTCAGGCCATAGTCCACGCCAAGCGACAGCCCCCGCCGAATGATGTCCGCCTTCGACAACTCCATCAGGGGCGCGTGAACGCGGATCGCCTCGACTTCTACCCCGATCTTGGTCGCCACGTTGGCCAGCCGCTCGAACGCCTCGACAAACGCGGGCCGGCAATCGGGATAGCCGCTGTAGTCCACCGCATTCACCCCGATGAACAGGTCGTGCGCACCAATGGACTCGGCATACGCCAAGGCAAGACTCAGGAGCACCGTGTTCCGCGCGGGGACGTAGGTGACGGGGATGCCCGAACCCACGGGCTCGTCCGCGGAGCCCTTGGGAACATCGATGTCGTCGGTGAGCGCGCTGCCGCCAAACGTCCGCAACGAAGCCGAGGCGAACTGGTGCGCGGCTGCGCCCAGCCGCTTGGCTACCCGCCTTGCTGCGGCCAACTCGTCGTCGTGACGCTGGCCGTACTCCACGGTCAAGGCGTACACCTCGTAACCTTCCGAGCGTGCGATCGCGAGCACGGTGGCGGAATCCAGACCGCCCGACAACAACACCACCGCACGCTTCGACATCTCAGCCGAGATTGTAGACGGTCAGTAGCGCAGCACGAGGGCGATTCGCTGGTGCATGGCGAGACTGTCAGGGGGCACAAAGACCACGCGCCCGCCTCGCTCGACGGCTTCATGGATGACCAAGTCCACCACGTCGTCCTGAACGTCCGGCTCGGGCAGGCTGCGCAGGGCCAAATCACCGGTGTCTGGATCAATGAACCCGGGCTCGATGTAGCCTTCCTCGACCACCAGCAGGTGGCCTCTGCCCTCGCGAACTGCGGCATAGACCTGAGGCAGTCCCGAGGCGCATTTGCCCGCACCTACGGCCGCGGCCACTTCCTTGAGCGCAAGGGACCGATGGGTGACGAACGCCTGCTCGGCCACGGGCCACGCCAGCCGTCCCACGTCGTGAGCGGAAAGGTGGTCGTAGCTGCCTGCGATCGTGGCCAAGAGGTCTTCGATCTTGGGTGAAACCACGTCGAGATCGGCCATGAAGTCCTGCGTGCCCGAAACGAGCACGGGCAAGGCCTCCATCGCGTTGGCTTCGCTCAGGCCCTTGAGGACCCGCCGAACGAACTCGCGGCGGTGCGCGTCACGGACGGCCGAGGTGTTCACGCCGAATCCTCCAGGAAGTGGCGCCTCGCCGCCGGGCCCAGTATGCGTCATGGGGAATCCGAAGCGGGTGATCTCGTCTGCATGGTCGCGCGTTGCCAGGAACAATCTGGTGGGCTTTTCGCTCATGACCAGCACCCAATAGTGCGGACTTTGGAGGTGGGCGCGGATCAAGTCGCGGACCGCGAACGCTTCGTCCAGCTGAACTCGCGTGGGCACCGGGTAAGGGAAGCGGACGGCACGCTCATAGGCGGCACCGACGAAGAGACCCAGGCCCTCGGTGTTGTGTTCGTGATCAATCGAGGCCGCCAGATCCTTCAAGCGGATGACCAGAGGCTCCGCCTGCCGCTTGTCGAGCACCTCGCCGATGCGCCCCTCGGCCTTGGTCACCAGGTTCTTGAGCGCGATGGGGTCGCGTTGGTTTTCCGGATTGGTCCGGTGCGTTTCCAACAGGATCGAAACGGCGGGAAAGCCCGCGTTGGCTTCGAGTTCTCGTAAGATGTCGGTTGGTCCTCCGAGCGGCTGCCCTCGACCGCCATCGGATCCAGTCTATCTGCGCCTTGCTTGGGTCTCTGGGGCGCGTCCTACTCCCCTCGGCGCACCGGAGGTGGCGGAGCGACGGGCCACACCGTCGGCTTCTTGGCGAGTTGTGCCAGCAGCGATTCGATGGCCCGATGAAGCTGCGCGTCGCGCCCGGCGGCCCACGCATTGGGGTCCGATTCGACGTCGATGTCGGGCGACACGCCCGGACCCTCGATGATCCAGCCGTCCTTCGGTGTCCACGCGCCGTAGTTCGGGACGAACACTTGCGCGCCGTCGATCATGGGCCAACCGGGGTCCGAACCGACCTCGCCGCCCGTGGTGCGTCGCCCGATGAGCTGACCCAAACCGAGCGCTTTGAAGTGGTGCGGAAACTCCTCGCCGTTCGAGATGCTGAACTCGTTGATCAGGCACGCCATCGGCCCCAAGAAGAACTCGCCCTGTCGCGACCAGTTCGGCAGATTGCGTTGGTTGAAGAACGCGACCACCTTCTGCTTCAGGACTGCGGCGATGTTGTTCGACACGTTGCCGCCGTTGTTGAACCGGACGTCGATGATCAGCGCCTCCTTGTCCCGCTGCGGGAAGTACTGGCGCACGAAGTCGGCCATGTCGGTGTCCACCATGGCGCGCAAATGCAGGTAGCCGATGCGCCCGTTGGTGGCCTTGCTCACGGCCTCGCGGTTGGTTCGGACCCACTCCCGGTAGCGCAAGGTGTTCTCGTTGGAGATCGGCTTGACGAACACGGTCCTCGCGCCATCTCGCGAAGGCGTGTCGTTCACCACGATCCGGATCGTCTCGCCCGCACGCCCCGCCAGGGCACCGGCGAACTCGGGCCTGTCCGCTGAGATTCCAGCGACTTCCAGCACGTGCATCCCTTCGCGCACGCCGAGACCGACCTCGAGCAGAGGCGAGCGTTCGGCGAGGCTGAAGCCGTCGCCGCGAAGAAGCTTGGCGATCTTGGGGTAACCGCTGGCGTGGGGTTCGAGATCCCAGCCCAGATAGCCCATGGGCAGCGTGTTGGTGGCGCGGCGGATGTCGCCCTCGCTCCGGTACATGTGGCTGGTGCCTAGTTCGGCCTGCATCCAGCGGATGAGGTCGGTGAGCTCTTCACGTTCGCGCACCGAAGGCAGGTACCTCGCGTACTTCTGGCCGATCGCGTTCCAATCCACCCCGTGCATGTTCTTGGCGTAGAAGAAGTCGCGCAAGTGACGCCAAGCGTCCCAGAAGATCTGACGCCATTCGGCCTCGGGCTCCACGGTGAAGCGCACGTTGGGCAGCGGAACGACGCCTGCGGTGGGCGGCAGATCGTTGCCCGTGGGCTCGACGACGCGCGGCGCCGAACCGCCGACCAGCACCTTCTTGCCGTCCGCGCTGACCTCGAACGCTGTGCCCTGAGTCAGCACGCCCGCCTGCTTCGCCTTTAGGTCGTAGAAGCGGATCGTCGGGCCGTCTTGCACCAGCACGCGGTCGCCGACCACCTCGACCTGCGAGGCGTCGCTCGGAGGCAGGGGCACCTCGATCGCCCGCTCGTAGAGGCCATCGAGGTCGAGGAAGAACTCCTTCTTGGCTTCGGCGGGCTTGGGCTCGGGGCCCTCCTCGTCGTTTTTGGGGGCGAAGGGCGACACCTCGTCCTTGCGGAGGGCGAGCAGCACGACCTTCCACGGCTTGTCGGTGATCTGTTGGTTCAGCCAGGCGTCCCACCGAGGAGCAGCGTGGCGCTGCGTGGTGAACGCCAGCCACTTGCCGTCCCGGCTGAACGCGGGGTAGCGGTCGTTGGTCATCCCGTCGCCCAGCAGGGTGATGGACTTGTCCTCCAGCCGGTAGAGGGTGGTGCGCATGAACGACGTCTTGGCATTAAACGACTCGAATGCGAGCCACTTGCTGTCAGGCGACCAAGAGACGACGGGCCCATACCAGTACTTGCTGCCCGTGCCCTGAGCGAGAGTGCGCTCTTCCGAGCCGTCCGCGCGCACGATGCGCAGGTGGAACGTGCTGTCCACGTAGGAAATCCACTGAGAATCCGGCGACCAGGACATGGCCTGCAGGGTTCGCGCGGCCTTAGGAGTGATGGGTTTGGGCTCCGATCCGTCCGGGTTGGCGGTGTAGATGCGCTGCTCGCCCTCCTCGTCGCCCATGAACGCCAATCGAGTGCCGTCCGGCGAGAGCTTGGGCATCCGGTAGCGTACGCCGTCCTTTGCGGCGAGGGCCACTGCGCCTTGCTTGACCGGCACCGAGTAGAGGCGTCCCCGCGTCTCGACGAACAGCCTGGCGCCCGTGGGGCCGAGACTCATGGACTGCACGAACGCCGAAGCGTTGGTGGCGAACGGCCGGGCGTGGACCTTGTCCGAGACGATGGGAAGCGAGATGCCGCGAACCTTGCCGTCGGTTTCGATGACCGAAACGGAGAACCCGTGTTCGAACACGATCCGCTTGCCATCGGTTTGCAGGGAGCGCACCTCTTCGGGGAACGGCCCGGCCAACGTACGCGCGCGGCCGCCGCTGGGCGAAACCGCCAACACGCTGAAACCTTTCGGACCCTCGGCGGCGTAGGCGATGCGGTCGCCCACCCACACCGGGAACTCGTGCGAGCCATTTGAGACCGCGACCTTCTTGAACCGTTTCGCCGCGAGGTCGCCTACCCAGATGTCGTTCTTCAGGCCGCCTTTGTAGCGGAACCAAGCGTCGTCGAATCTCAGAAACCGGTTGAACGCCAGCCGCTTGCCATCGGGCGAGAACGAGCCGTGCGAAGCGAGCTCCAAGGGCAACCGCTCGGCTACGCCCCCTGCAACCGGCACCACCTTGAGCGCGAAGCTGCGGGGGAACGAGCGCGTCTGGACGAGGAGGCCCTTGCCGTCGGGAGTCCAATCGAGCACGTTGGCGTAATCGCCGGTGAACGTGAGACGCTTGGGCAGCCCGCCTTCGACGGGCATGACGTAGGCTTCGCGCGGGCCGTCGTACTCGGCGGTGAATGCGATGTGCCGCCCGTCCGGCGAGAAACGGGGGAAGCGCTCGACGCCGTCGTGACGGGTCAGCCGCCTGGTTTCGCCCGTGGCCATGTCGCCGAGCCACAGGTCGCCCTCGCACCGGAACACGATGCGTTCGCCGTGGAGGTCGGGCTCACGCAGGATGGCGGGTGCCGGTTGAGCGAGTGCAAGAAGGAGCGGCGCGATCACGCCTTGGATTGTGGAGCATCCGCCCCGCTCCCGTCCACGTTGGGGCGAATCAGTCTTCGACGCGGACGCCCATGCTGCGGGCCGAACCCGCCACGATGCGCATCGCCATCTCGACGTCCGTGGTGTTGAAGTCCTTCATCTTCTCCTCGGCGATGCCTCGGAGCTTGTCCTTCGTGAGCACGGCGACCTTTTGGGTCTTGGGGTTGGCCGCGCCCTTGTCGATGCCCGCCGCCCGCTTGATGAGGTCGCTCACCAGGGGCTGCTTGACGACGAACGAGTAGGAGCGGTCCTCGTAGACGGTGATCTCAACGGGCATGACGAAGCCCATCTTGGGCGCGGTCTGCTCGTTGAACTTCTTCAGGAACTCCATCATGTTGATGCCCGCGCCGCCGAGAGCGGGACCGACGGGCGGCGCCGGCGTTCCCTTCCCTGCGGGGATGTTCAACTTGATGACAGACGAAATCTTCTTGGCCATGATCGTATCCGTGGGTGCGCACCGTCGGAGCGGGATGGAAGCGGTTCAACCGCCCCAGCGGGGCAAACGCCCGAAGATTGTACCCGACACTCGGGCGGTGAAGCGGTAAGCGTCCCCTCCCGAAGATCGGGAGGGGAATGAGGGAGGGTTGTCGGCAGGTCGCCAAAAGCCAACGTCTACAGTCGCGGCGTGAAGTCCGTATCCGGCGTCACCGACCGGCAATAAGCCGCCATCAAGCGGGCGCAGTCCTCGACGTCCTTCAGGCTCAGCAATTCGCACGGCGTGTGCATGTACCTCAACGGGACGCCCACGATGCCCACGGCCATGCCGCCCTGGTTGAGCTGCATCGCGTTTCCATCCGTGCCCGTGCCGCCGGGGGCCACGTCCACCTGGTACGGGATGTCCTCGCGCTCGCAGGCCTCGCGGATCATCTGGAACACCTTGGGGTTGGCGTTCGCGCCGCGCATCACCGAGGGGCCCTTGCCGATGTCCAACTGGCCGTAGCGGGTCTTGGGCACCGTCGGATAGTCGGTCGCATGGTTCACGTCCACGGCCAGGCCGCTTTGCGCGCCGATGGTGAACGCCGACGTCCGCGCGCCACGCAACCCGATCTCCTCCTGCACCGTGGCCACGGCGTACACGCCGACACCCGGATCGAGGCCGCCATCCTGCTTGAGTAGACGCAGCGCCTCGGCCACGATGAACGTGCCCATTTTGTTGTCGAACCCGCGCGCCGTGGCCCGGTCGCCCAGAAGCATCTGGAATTCGACCTGGTAGGTCACGGGGTCGCCCAGCGAAACGACCGCTTCGGCCTCGGCCCGGTTCGAGGCGCCGATGTCGATCCACAGTTCATGGATCTGGACCTTCTTCTTGCGCTCGTCCTCGTCGAGCAGGTGGATCGCCTTGCGGCCGATGATGCCCGCCACGCGCTCCTTGCCGTGCACCCACACACGCTGGCCGATCGGGATCGAGCTGTCGTGCCCGCCGACGCCGCTGAAGTAGAGCAGCCCTTCGTCGCTGATGTAGTGGATCACGAAGCCGATCTCGTCCATGTGGCCGGCGAGCATGATCTTCATCGCGGCATCGGGGTTGGCCACGGCCCACGCGTTGCCGTGGACGTCGGTGTGCTGGGCATCGGCGAACCCGGCCGTGTAGGACCGGAAGATCTCGGCGGCCCGCTCCTCGTACCCGGAGGGCGACGGAACGTTGACGATGGCCTTGAAGAAGTCGAGCGATTCGGCGCGCATGGGTATCAGTTTGGCCGATTTCGACTTCGTGGGAGCCGGGACGCGCCGATTGGCCCGTCAGGTCTGGACTCAGCCACTACTGGTCGTCGCTGCGCCCAAAGCCGTTCCGCAGAATCAGGAAGTCAACCACGTTGACCGTCAAGTCTTTGTTGAGGTCGGCGCCCGCGAGCCACGCTTCGGTACCCGGCGTCGAGCCGAAAGCGGCCCTCAGTGCCAGAAAGTCGGCGATGTTGACCGTGTTGTCTCCATTCACGTCGCCATTGATCAGCGTAAACGAAAGACCCGAGACTCCCGAGTACCCGATCTCGACCGCGCCCAGCGTCTGTCGAAGCCAGTTCGGGCCCTTCGCTGCGATGTCAAAGTCTCCTTGGAATGGTACCGCCAAGGTGAACGATCCGCTGGCTGCGAGGCTCACGGTTCGGGCAAAGAGTGGTGTGGTGGAACCCAACTCCCGAAGCTCGACCCTCACCCGCATCCCTTCAGGCGAGGCGGCTAAGTTTTGAAGGTTGATCGAGCCGCTCACCGAAACGCCAGTCAGAGCGACGCTATGAGACCAGCCACCCGCCAGGGCAACCACGTTGGAGAGGCCCTGGGTCTGCACGTGCGTAGAGCGATCGATGTTCGTCCCGTCCCCGAGTTGACCGTACTCGTTCCTTCCCGACGCCCACACGGTGCCGTCCCCACGTACGGCGATGCTGTGATCCCAACCGGCGGCGATGGCAGTCACGTCCGAGAGCCCTTGAACTCGCTCGGGCGTCCAGGCGATGGTTCTGACCGTACCGTTCCCGAGTTGCCCATACCAATTCGTTCCCCAGGCCCAAACCGTTCCGTCGCCGCGCGGAGCCAGGCTGAATAGGCTGCCGGCAGCCAGGGCGACCGCGTTCGTCAGCCCATTGGTCTGGATGGGTGTCCTCCGTCTCGTTGACGTCCCGTCCCCGAGTTGGGCCGCTGCGTTGCTTCCCCACGCCCAGACCGTGCCGTCGCCGCGCAGAGCGAGGCTGTGATCGCCGCCAGCAGCCAAGGCGACCACGTTTGAGAGCCCTTGGGTTTGCACTGGGGTTCTCCGGTTCGTATCCGTCCCGTCACCGAGTTGGCCAAACCCATTCTTCCCCCACGCCCAAACCGTGCCGTCGTCGGTCAGGACGAGGCTGTGGTCGAGGCCGCACGCGATGGCGACCACGTTCGAGAGCCCTTGGACCTGAAGGGGTGCCAAGCGGTTCGTGGTCGTCCCGTCACCGAGTTGTCCGAATTCGTTGGATCCCCATGCCCACACGGTACCGTCGCTGCCAAGGGCCAAGGCGTGAACCCTGCCTGCCGCGATGGCGACCACGTTCGAGAGCCCTTGGGTCTGCACGGCGACAAAGCGGGTCGTAGACGTCCCATCGCCAAGTTGTCCCAGGTTGTTTAATCCCCACGCCCACACCGTGCCGTCGTTGCGCAGAGCGATGTTGTGAAAATCGCCGCCCGCGATGGCGACCAAGTTGGAGAGCCCTAGGGCCTGAACTGGCGTCCAGCGGTCTACGTTTGTCCCGTCCCCGAGTGTCCCGCCACCGTTGAATCCCCACGCCCAGACCGTTCCCGGCTGGGCGAAGGCACCAGCCGTCACCAACCCGAAAGACAGGGCCGCGAACATCCGCCCCAACCGTCTCGCGACGACTGCGATAACGTCCATGGCGTTCAGTATAGCGAAGACCATGTTCCAGCTTGCCAAGGGCAGTGTTGCGGACTCCGGCCTGCTGGCGTCATGGCCGATTTCGACTTCGTGGGAGCCGGAACGCGCCGGTTGGCCCGCTTCGAACGTCCGTGAGATTGGGCCTGAAACACCAAGGCCCGACGCCGTGCGACCCCAATCTAAACTCGCCTTGCTCATCGTCCTGATCCTGACCGTCGGGGCCGCCGTGCTGGGCGAGCGGGTCGTGTCTCGCGAAGCCTCGCCGGGGCGGGTGACCGTCGTCTACTGGGAGAAGTGGACCGGACAGGAGGGCGAGGAGATGCGCAAGGTGGTGGACGCGTTCAACCGCTCGCAGGACCGCATCTTCGTCAAGTACCTGAGCATCTCCGGCGTGGACCAGAAGACCATCTTGGCCAGTGGGGGCGGCAACCCGCCCGACGTCGCGGGCATCTGGCAGGAACAGGTGTTCCAATTCGCCGACCTCGGCGCACTGACCGACCTCACCGCAATGGCCAACGCCGCTGGGCTCACCCGCGACTACTACATCCCAGCCTACTACGACGCTCTCTCCGAAGGCGAGACGCTGTGGGCGCTCCCCAGCACCCCGGCCAGCATCGGGCTCCACGTTCGCCCCGATCTGGTTCCGTCGGAGGTCGCGACACCGGAGACGTTTCCGGAAACCATCGAGGAACTCGACGCTCTCAACGACCGCATCTCGAAGCAGAACGCCGACGGCAGTCTGGTGATGGCCGGATTCTTGCCCTCCAACCCGGGGTGGTGGCACTGGGGCTGGGGGCCCTTGTTCGGAGCTGACCTGTTCAAAGGCGGCAACCCCACGCTCAACGGACCCGAGACCGTGCGGGCGTTCGAGTGGATCGCGCGCTACTCCAAGAAGTTCGGCCCGCAGGCCGTGCAGAACTTCCAGAGCGGATTTGGCAACTTCGCCTCGCCGCAGGACCCGTTCATGACCGGCAAGGTCGCGACCGAAATCAACGGCGTTTGGAAGGCTAACTACATCCGCGTGTATCAGCCCGACCTCAAGTGGTTCGCCGTGCCCATGCCGTATCCAAAGGACCGGCCCGACCTCAAGGGCCACAGCCTGCTCTCGCAGGACGTACTGGTCATCCCGCGCGGCGCGAAGCGCGCCAAAGAAGCGTTCGAGTTCATCGCTTTCGTCCAAAGGCAGGACGTGATGGAGGGGCTCTGCTCGGCCCACGGCAAGAACTCGCCGCTCAACGAGGTGAGCGAGGCGTTCTTCGAGAACCACCCCAACAAGGCGATTCGGCTGTTCGACCAATTGGCCCGCTCGCCGAACGCCATCTACCCGTCGCGGAGCGGCTTCTTCCCGCGCGTCTCGGGCGAGTTGGCCAACGCGTTTCAGGAGGTCAACACGGGGCTGAAGACGCCCAAGCAAGCCCTTGACGACGCTCAGGCCCGAATTGACGGGCTGTGGAAAACGTACCGCGAGCAGGTGGCCCGCTCGTGAACAGTCGCCACGAAGCCCGCATCGGCATCCTGTTCGCCCTGCCATGGATTCTGGGTTTCGTCCTGTTGTTGGCGTACCCGCTGGTCTTCTCCCTGGTCACGAGCTTCACCAACTTCTCGGTGCTGCGCGAGCCCAAGTGGATCGGCTTGTCCAACTACCAGGAACTGATGAGCGACGGCGTGTTTCTGACCGCTCTGCAAAACACGCTGCTGTACACCATCGGGGCGGTCCCTTTGGGCACGGTGCTGGCCATCGCTCTGGCCATGCTGCTCAACGCCAAGGTCAAGGGGATGGCGGTGTACCGGACACTGCTGTTCTTGCCGACGCTGGTGCCGATGGTCGCACAGGCGACGCTCTTCCTATGGGTGTTCAACGGCGACTACGGCCTGCTCAACGCGGCGCTGCGCGGCATCGGCTTCAGTCCCCCGAACTGGCTGGGCGACCCGGCTTGGGCCAAGTGGACGCTCATCCTGATCGCCGCGTGGGGCTGCGGTCAGGCGATGCTCATCTACTTGGCCGGGCTTCAGGACGTGCCGGCCAACCTCTACGAAGCCGCCGACCTCGATGGAGCGAAGCTTTGGCACAAAACACGCCATATCACGCTTCCCATGATTTCGCCCGTGATCCTGTTCAACGTGATCATGGCGATCATCGGCTCGATCCAGGTGTTTGCCGTGCCGCAGGTGATGTTCCCCGGGGGCGCACCGGCGCGCAGCACCTACATGTTCGCGATGTACCTGTACGACAACGCCTTCCTCTACCAGCGAATGGGCTACGCCAGCGCAATGGGGTGGGTGATGTTCCTCATCATTCTCGCGTTGACGCTGGCCGCGTTGCGGCTCTCGGAGAGGCACGTCCACTATGAGACCCAGTAGAGTCGCGCTCGTCCACATCGCGCTGGTGCTGCTCTCGGTGCTCTTCGTGCTGCCGTTCCTGTGGATGCTGACCACTGCGGTGAAGCCGATCGGCGAAACGCTGACGTCGCCGCCCCGCTGGATCCCCTCTCAGGTGTTGTGGAGCAACTTCCCGGATGCCGTGTTCTACGGCTCGAAGGAACTGGGCTATGTGCCGTTCCTCGTCTATGCGCGGAACACCGTGATCATCACGTTGCTGTGCGTCGTCGGGTCGGTGGCTTCGAACACGATCGTGGCGTACTCGTTTGCCCGCTTGCGATGGCCGGGGCGGGACCTGTTCTTCGCGGCCACGCTCGCCACGATGATGGTGCCGTTCCCCGTGCTGATGGTGCCGATCTACGGCATGTTCAAGGAGTTCGGCTGGATCGGGTCGTTCAAGCCGTTGTGGGTTCCGGCATGGTTCGGGTCGGCGTTCGCCATCTTCTTGTTGCGGCAGTTCTTCCGCACCATCCCCAACGACCTGAGCGAGGCGGCACGCATCGACGGGGCCAGCGAGTTCCGCGTGTTCGCCGACATCGTGCTGCCCCTCGCGCGTCCAGCGGTCACCGTGATCGCCCTGTTCACGTTCATGGGCACGTGGAACGACTTCCTCGGCCCGCTCATCTTTCTGACCGACCAGAACACGTTCACGCTCTCGCTGGGGTTGCAGGCGTATCAGACCCAGCATGGCGGCACGCCGTGGAACCTGCTGATGGCGGCCTCGCTGCTCGTGATTCTGCCCATCGTGGTCGTGTTCTTCTTCGCCCAAAAGACGTTCGTTCACGGCATCGCGACGAGCGGCTTCAAGTGATCTGGGTCCGGACGGTCTCTTGAGGCGCGGGGAACCAGTAGAATAGGGATGTCCATGGCCGAACTCAAGCTTCTGTTCGAACACGCGGGCGATCCCGCCTACGCCACGCTCGCCGGATATCAGGCCAAAGGCGGGTACCAGGGCCTGAAGAAGGCCCTCGGGATGGAGCGTCAGGCCGTCATCGACCAAGTGAAGGCGTCTGGCCTGCGGGGTCGCGGCGGCGCGGGCTTCCCCACGTGGATCAAGTGGAACGGCATCGAGAAGGAGAAGACCAAGCCGCACTACATGATCTGCAACGCGGACGAAGGCGAGCCCGGCACGTTCAAAGACAAGCAGTTGATGGAGCAGACGCCCTTCCTGCTCATCGAAGGGATGACCATCGGCGGCTTTGCCACGAATGCGCAATCGGGCTACATCTACATCCGGGGCGAATTCATCGACGCCGCCCGCGCCATGCGGAAGGCCATTGACGAGGCCTATGCGGCGGGTCTGCTGGGCAAGAACATCCAAGGCTCGGGATACGACTTCGACCTGTACATCCACCTCGGCGCGGGTTCCTACGAATGCGGCGAAGAGAGCGCCCTCATGAGTTCCCTCATGGGCGAGCGCGGCATGCCGCGACTGAAGTTTCCCCACGCGCCGCTGCCCACGGTGGCAGGCTTGTGGGATTGCCCGACGATCATCAACAACGTGGAAACCTACTGTTGCGCCCCGTTCATCGTGGCCAACGGCGGCGAGTGGTACGCCTCGATGGGCGCCTCGACCAAGAACTCGCGGGGCACCAAGATCTTCTCGGTGAGCGGCCACGTGAACAAGCCTGGAAACTACGAGGTCGAGTTCGGCACCACGATGATGGAGCTGCTCGAACTGGCCGGCGGCATAAATGGCGGCGCACTCAAGGCATGCGTTCCCGGCGGCTCGTCGGTGCCCATGATCAACGCCGAGGCGTGCGCGAAGGCGATCATCGGCTACGAGGAGATGGGCGAAGTCGGCTCGATGGTGGGCTCGGGCGGCTGTATGTTCCTCAACGAGCACACGTGCATCGTCCAGTTCATCTGGCGAACGTCGCAGTTCTATATGCGCGAGTCGTGCGGCAAGTGCACCCCGTGTCGCGAAGGCACGCGCTGGCTGCACCAGATTCTCGACCGCATCGTAAAGGGTGGCGGCCGCCCCGGCGACTTCGAGTTGCTCAAGGACGTCTGTTCGCAGATCGACGGTCGTTCGTTCTGCGGTCTGGGCGATGCGGCGGCGTGGCCTGTGGCGGGTGCACTGAAGGTGTTCCCTGAGGAGTTCCACCACTTCATCGAGCACGGCCGCTCGATGGTCGGCCCCGTTCCCGTGGGGGTGTGATGCAACAAACAATGGCGGTTCCAGCCGTGAGTTCATTAGAGATCACGGGCTTTCGCGGCTTAGATGAGGTTCGCTTAAAGGGCCTTGGCGATCTGGTCGTGGTCGTCGGTCCCAATGGGACGGGAAAAACGACGCTATTGGAAGCAACGCTTTGGGCCCTAGCGGCTGGGAATCCGGCCAGCTTAATTCAACTCCAAGGTTGGCGAGGCCTTGAAGTGTACCTGGGGCAAAGCGGGCCTTCGTTCTTGGGTGTCGCCAAAGACAACGGGTGCAAGGTTCAGTTGCGCGGAGGGCTAGGTGATACGTCGATCGCGGCTTGGATTCGAGAAGAGCCCGCGCCCTTGGAAGCCGAAGTCGGCACCGTACTCAGCAGGCCGCCGACGACGCATGTGGTCGAAACGCGCATCGAGCGCTCAGGCCGCGTTTGTCAGGCGACGCACCGGTGGAACTTCAAGCGCGCCAACTTCGACGTAGACGGTGAAATGCCGGAGCCATCAGAAACCGTGAGCGCATTGGTTCATGCCACCGGCGGGCGCTCCCCGGGAAGGAGCGAGTTCGACGCTTACTCACGGGCCGTTTCGCTCGGGCGCAAGATGTTGATCATCGAGTTGTTGCAGTTGTTCGAACCCGAACTTCGCGACGTGGAGATTATCGAGCAGGAGAGCAAGCACTTCCAAGTCACCTTGGCCAATGGCGAGACCATGCCGGCGGGCATGCTGGGTGGAGGTTTCGGGCATTGGATGATCATGTCCGTGAACTTGTGCTGTTACGCTGGTGGATGGCTTGGAATCGATGAGCCCGAAAACGGGATTCACCATTCGGCCATGCCGAGAATCATCCGTTCGCTGGCTGACTTTATCGTCCAGAATCATACTCAGGTCATGCTGGCGACGCACAGTGATGAGCTTCTCTTTGCACTTCGTGACTGTGAAGACGTTCTTGGCGAAAGACTATCCTTGATTCAGATGAGGCGTCGAAGCGGGAAGATCACCGCACACCATGTGCGCGGCGAAGACGCGTTCCTGGTGCTCAAGTCGGGGTTCGATGTCAGGTAACGGGTCGTCGCTCATCGTAGATTCGATGAAGCAGAAGTTGGCGGACCTGTCCGGCTGCGGACATCTGGTGGTCTGCGAAGGGGTCACCGATTTGCATCTGATTCGGCGGTTCGCTGGCTCGCTTGGGCCAAGTAGACCGGTTATCTGTGGCTACCCCGAAGGATCCTGGAGTAATCTCAGTAGCCTCCTGCGAGGCTTGTCGAGAAACCGGGCCTTTTCCGAAGTCAGCAGCTTGGCACTCATCGCCGACGACGACGGCGATGCTGCGAGCAGGTTACGCGAGTGCCATGCCGCACTTGTTGAGTCGAACCTGCCCACACCGCCCAATAGGACGTGGCTCGATTGCGAAGGCATGCGAATCGGCATCTTCCTCGTCCCTACGTGTCTAGAGCATCTTCTGCTTCAGCAATTGGACTCCGATGCGGTTCAGTGTGCTCGAGTCCTTCTCGAATGTGCGAACTGGTCGGGCAACCAGTCACAGATGGCCAAGGCCCTCTTCCTGGCAAGCATGGCGGCGTTGCATGGAGAGAGCACGACAGTTGGAGCTGCTATCAACAGGGGCCTTGTCTCGGTTGACCACGAGTCTCTAGCACCTATTCGCCAGTTCCTGATGACTGGTTGGTCGCGAGAACCGCAAGTGGGTAGCGGTGTGTGATGTCGTAGCCTTCCTTGTTAGATCGCATACCCAAACGCCTGCGCAACAAGGAACGCGAGCCCGTAGACCAAAAGCGCCCCCGACATCACCTGCAACAAGCCGCTGTTGTAAACCCGCACCAGCGGCGAGGCGGGGGCGTCGGAGTGCGTGCGGAGCCGGTCGAGCAACGCTTCGCCGCTACGTATCCCCATCGCCAAGTGCTTGTCGCTCGCTCGACGCGTAGTGACCCAGTACTGCATCACGCCACCCAACCGCCTCCAGAGAAGCAACGTCGCCACCACCGCCAACAGCAGTTGAAGCCGTAGGTCGCTGATCAGCGGCGCGGATGCCAAACCCAGAAACATCGTCAGGCCGACCGCAAAGTTGGTGCCGCAACGGGGATGGACCCGGGGCATCCGCCGCACGATGGAAGGCGTCAGCGCCTCCCCCCGCTCGATGGCGTGCACCACTTGATGCTCCGCCGCATGGATGCCGGCCAACGGAATCGCCCGCAACAACGCCATGAACAGCACGAAAGGCAACACTTCCACGGTCCAGAACACCGCATCGTCGGAAGCGTGCCAGTGGATGAGCAGCCGAGCGGCCCCATCGGTGGCCAGGCTCGCGGCGAGCAGCAGAAAGAACATCAAGGCACCGGTGGACATTAGCGCCCAATCCGAAACGCCCGCGCGCAGGTTGCCCGTGGTCAGATAGACCCCGAACGGCGTGGCCATGCCGCCGATGGTCCGGGGGCGAGGCGTGTGCTCATGGGTCGAAAGCAGGTCGGAAGGAGCGATCACGCCCATCACGCGGTCGAGTTCGTCCACCACGGCCAGCCACGAAAGGCCGCTGCTTTCGAACAAGCGCAACGCCTCGGCACCCGTGGCTCTTGGCGAAACTCGGCCCGTCTGCGCGTCCTCGCCGGACAGAAGGGAGCCCAGGGCAAGGTCCGCGCCTTCGTTTCGGCCGATCCAGTCGCTCAAGTGCCGTTGGTCCACGCGTCCGACGTAGCGCTCCTCGTCCTGCACCGGCAGCCCGTCCGCACCCATCAGGCTCAGGCGCGATGCTGCGCGGTCCACCGAATCGGTGGCCTCGAGGGGGACGACCGGGCGCATCAGCCAGCCGACCGGCGTGGTCAAGGGATCTCGGGATCGCGACACTTGTTGAAAGAACCAACCGGAACTGCAACCGGAACGCTCCCAGAGCGTCCCAGCAGTAAAGGAAGACCTCCAGTATGATAGCCAGACTGCGCGCCATGAAACGTTGGACCCTCGTTTGCTTTTTGCTTGCCTTCGCGATGACAACGGCCTGGGGCCGCGCCGACGAGAGTTGGATCGGCGTCTACATGCGCGGCAGCAAGATCGGCCACGCCAAGTTCACGTCGCGCCCAGAGACCCAGAAGGGGGTCCAGGGCACGCTCAGCGAAGCCCAGACCGTCATGAGTCTCAAAATGCTGGGCGCCGATTTGGAAATCCGGTTGGATTCCAGGACGTTCAGCGACGCCAACGGCAGACCGCTGACCATGTGGGTCAAGCAAGAATCGGCGGGGCGTTCGCAGACTCTCGACGCCAAGTTCGAAGGCGACAAAGTCCGCCTCGATGTGGACAACAACGGCAACAAATCGGACAAGACGATCGACGTTCCCAAAGACGCCTGGATCGTGGACGACCCCTTGACGGCCCTGCTGGCGGGAAGCCCGCAGAGAACGTTCTACATTCTGGATTCCACCACACTGACCCTCGTCAAGAACGAACTCAACCCGCTGGGCGAACGGGAAGTGGACGTGCAAGGGACCAAGGTCAAGGCGCAGGCCGTCGAGATCAAGGATCCCCGCATGACCTCGACGGCGTTCTTCACGGCCAAGGGCGACCTCATCAAGATGACGGGGCCGTTGGGCATCGAGATGATCCCCGAACCCAAGGAGAAGGCGCTCGCCCGCCCCGAGGGTGCCTACGTGCCCGCCGATCTGGCCACGGCGTCCAGCATCGAAGTCAAGCCGAAGCTCGGCGAGCCCGCCCAATACAGGGCGATCGAACTCCGGCTCTCCGGCCTCGATCTCTCCCACCTGCCTTCGGGAGACCACCAGACGGTGACCAAGCGCGGCGACGCATGGATCGTCAAGGTGCACCCGCCCACGTGGGATGAAGGAAGAGGGAAGAAGGAAGTTGCTCAGACAGACGCCAAGTGGGCGCAGCCGTCTCCCTACGTCGCCAGCGACGACCCGGCCATTCGCTCCGTGGCCGCCGATATCGCCAAGGGTGCGTCCACACGCCTGGATAAGGCGATGGCGATCAAGGACTGGGTGTACCAGCACATGCGCTCGAATGCGGGCATCGGCGTGCTCCGGGATGCGCGCGAGGTCCTCGCGACCAAGGAGGGGGTATGCCGCGACTACGCCATCCTCGCCGCCTCGCTGATGCGCGCCGTGGACATTCCCACCCGGCTCGCCAGCGGCCTGACCCTGTGGAACGATCGCTACTACTACCACGCGTGGGTCGAGGTGTGGGACGGCAATCGCTGGATTGGTCTCGATCCAACCGAATCTCGTGAGCAAATCTCGCCGACTCACGTTAAACTGGGAGAAGGAAACGTCGAGGATGCCTTTTTCTTCACCATCCTCGAAGGTGTCCGCATCGAGGTTCTAGGAACGACAAAGCGGTGATTCGACCGGTCCATAGATGGGGTACAAGGTTCTGGGTCACGGCGGTGTTCGCTGTCGCAGGCGGCATCGTCGCGGGCGTCTACGCGCCGTTGCTCATCCAGCGGCTGTTCGACTTGTTGCCCGCGGGGACGCAAGCCGGCACCGAGAAGCTCAACGCGCAAAACCCGTTCACCATCACGGCCAGCTCGCTCTTCGGCGTGATCGCAGGGGCCGGGCTCGGCAACCTTTTGCTTCGAACGGCCCATCGCGTCGCGTCCCGGTGGGACTCGATGAGCGCGGGCGACAAGCTGAACCTGTTCATCGGCGTGTTCGCCGGATTGCTCATCTCGCTGCCGTTCACCACGCTCCTTTCGGCCTCCCTGTCGGGGATCTTCGTGCTCGTCGTGACGTTGCTGCTCACGCTGGGGCTCGCCGCGCTGGCCGTGTATGCGCTGCAATCCATGGGCGACGTCTTGCCGTGGAACCGGGGCCGGGCGGGCAAGCGGTCCGGAATCAAAGTCCTCGACACCAACATCATCATTGACGGGCGTATCTACGAGATCGTCCGCACGGGGTTCATCGAGGGGCCGATGTACGTTCCGGGGTTCGTGCTGGAGGAACTCCAATACATCGCCGATTCGGCGGACGCCAACCGACGCCAACGAGGGAGACGCGGCCTCGATGTGCTGCGCCGGCTACAAGAAGACTTCAACCTCGAGGTCCGCATCCACGACCGCCTGATCGCTGGCAACAAGGACGAGGTGGACTCTCGGCTGGTTCGCTTGGCGAAGGTCTTGGGCGCCGACATCGTCACGAACGACTGGAACCTCAACAACGTTGCCAAGCTCGAAGGCGTGAGCGTTCTCAACGTCAACGACCTGGCCGTTGCCATGCGGCCCAACATCTTGCCGCAGGAGAACCTGACCATCACGGTCGCCCGCGAAGGCAACCAAGCGGGCCAAGGCGTGGGCTACCTCGAAGACGGCACGATGGTCGTCGTCGAGAACGGCCGCGCGCACCTCGGCGAAACGCTCGACGTGGTGGTCACTCAGCTCATCCAAACAGAACGCGGGCGCATGGTCTTCGCCAAGCTCGAAAGCGGTGCCGCGCCGCGCGGCTAGAATCGTTCCCGTGATCACCGTATTCGGCACCGTCTGCCTGGATCGCGTGCGGCGAGTCCAACGCATCCCGCCCATCGGCGGCTATGTCGGCGTCAACTCGGAACGGTGGTTCCTCGGCGGCGAAGCGGCCAACACGGCCTCGGCGTTGCGGGCTTGGCGTGCGGAGGTGCGGCTGGTGGGCAACCCGCTGGGCCACGGAGAGTTTCGGACGATGATCGAGGCGGCGTTGCGGGATCGAGGCATCGCGTACACCGCACCCGAGTTCGACCGCCAAACCCCCGTCTGCGACGTGTACCTGACTCCCGACGGCGAGCGGACGATGTTCGGAATGGGCTTCTCCGAACTCGACGGCGTCCCCGCAGAGGTCTTCGAAATCGGCGATTCGGGTTGGCTGGCGGCCGAGCCGAACATGGGCGAAACGGCTCGGCAGGTCGTCCGCCGTGCCGTGGGGCAAGGGCGTCCCGTGCTGCTCATGGACTTCTACCAGGAATCCGATCCGCCCGTTCCCGGCGGCTGCTGGCAGTGCAGCACCGATTGGGTCGGCGCGCGCGGCGACCTGCAGGCCAATCGCGAGGTGGTCGTCGAGATGGCTCGCCGGTTTCAGTGCCCCGCCGTGCTGACCGATGGAGCGCACGGAATCCACACGGCCGAGCCCGGTGGCCCGGCCCGAACCCTGCCGCCGTTCCCGATCGACCACGTGGTGGATTCGACCGGCGCGGGCGACGTGTTTCGCGCGGGCCTGTTGTACGGTCTGGATCAGGGCTGGCCGTGGATGCGCTGCCTCGCGTTCGCCTCGGCCGCCGGGGCGCAGAACTGCCTGCACGAAGGGGCCTCCGAAGTGGTGCCCACGTTGGCCGAAATCGAGGCGCACCTTGGCGCGCACCCAGAAGTCCGCCGCTCGTACCACGGGTAGCCGAGTTCTTCGCGGGAACCCTTTGTCGCTTCGCGACTGCCAACATTCCAAACTGGTCCTACTCCTGGGGTAGAAGGTGGCCAGAGGCCGGATGAGGGTGTCGTCACCCGACTGCTCGGTTCCTCGGGCGAGCGCAGCGGGTAACGTCTAGGGCATGTTCGCCGCTTGGGCCGCCCTCGTCTCGTTGCCCGCGCCGGTGGCGCTTCCCGAACCGATGCGCGAGTTCCGCGCCGCTTGGGTCGCCACGGTCGCCAACATCGACTGGCCGTCGAAGCCCGGCCTCACCACGCCTCAACTCAAAGCCGAGCTCGTGGCCATCGCCGACCTGGCTCAGGAACTCAAGCTCAACGCGCTGATATTCCAGGTGCGCCCGCACGCCGACGCCATGTACGCCAGCAAGTTGGAGCCGTGGTCGCCCTACATCACGGGCCAGACGGGCAAGGCGCCAAGCCCGCTCTTCGATCCCTTGCAGACGATGATCGAGCTGTGCCACGCACGCGGAATCGAACTCCACGCGTGGTTCAACCCCTACCGAGCGTGGCACCCTCGGTCGCCCGGCACCATTCCCGACGAACACGTGGCCAAGACGAACCCCGATTCGGTCAAGAAGTACGGCGAATACCTCTGGATGGACCCGGGCGACACGTTCGTCCAGAAACGCACGCACGACGTGATGATGGACGTGGCCACGCGCTACGACCTCGACGGCATCCACATCGACGACTACTTCTACCCGTACCCCGTGCGCGGACAGGATTTCCCTGACGAGCCGAGTTGGCAAGCCAGCCTGAAGGAGAAACACGGCCTTTCCCGCTCCGATTGGCGACGCCGCAACGTGGACCGCTTCATCGAGAAGTACTACAAGGAACTCAAGAAGGCCAAGCCCTGGGTCAAGTTCGGCATCAGCCCGTTCGGCATCTACCGACCCGGCATCCCGAAGGGCATTCAGGCGGGTGTGGACCAGTACGAGGGCTTGTATGCCGACGCGCTCAAGTGGTTCGAACTCGGCTGGTGCGACTACTACACGCCGCAACTCTATTGGCCGATCGAACAAACGCCCCAGAGCTACCCCGTCCTGCTCGATTGGTGGGTCTCTGTGAACAAGGCGGGCCGCCACCTGTGGCCTGGCAACTTCACCAGCCGGCTCAACCCCTCCGACGGCGCGTGGAAGTTCGACCAGCTCAAGCGGCAGATCGAACTCACCCGCGAGAAGGTCAAGCATCCCGGCAACGTCCACTTCAGCTTCAAGGCGTTCTCGAACAACTGGGCCGACGTCACGGGCTCGCTGATCGAGGGCCTGTATTCCAAGCCCGCACTGGTGCCTGCGTTCCCGTGGCTGGATGCCAAGCCGCCCAAGGCCCCGCACGTTTCCTACAAGGTCGAGGGCGACCAGTGGACCGTGACGTGGAAGCCGGGCGACAGCGAGGATCACGGCGTGGCGTTGGTCAACTACGAGACGGCTCAAGGTTGGAGCGAAACCGAGATCGTGGGCCGCACCAAGGACAAAGCATCGTTCTGGACCATGGCCACGGGCACGCCGACGCGCATCGCCGTGCGGTTGGCCGACCGAAACGGCAACGTCTCCGAGCCCACCGTGGTACCCGCCGGGTGACGGATGGGGTATCACCCAAGGGCTCGACCATGCTGACCATCTCCGGAATCAACGTTTACTACGGCGCGATCCACGCGCTCAAGGATGTCGGCATCCGCGTCGAACAGGGCGAGGTCGTTTCGATCATCGGCTCCAACGGGGCGGGCAAGAGCACCCTGCTGCGCACGATCAGCGGCCTGCTGCGCACCCGAACGGGCACGATGACGTTCAAAGGGACCGATATCGCGCACGCCGCGCCCCACGAAATCCTGCTCATGGGGATCAGCCACTCGCCCGAAGGGCGGCGCATCTTCACCAACATGACGGTCTACGAGAATCTGCTGCTCGGCGCCTACACGCGCAAGGACGGCGAGATCGGCTCGGACATGGAGAAGGTGATGGTCCAGTTCCCGCGCCTCAAAGAGCGGCTCAAGCAGAATGCGGGCACGCTGAGCGGCGGCGAGCAACAAATGCTGGCCATCGGCCGCGCCCTGATGTCGCGCCCGCAGATGCTCCTGCTGGACGAGCCCAGCCTCGGCCTCGCGCCGAACCTGGTGATGGACATCTTCCGCATCATCGACGAGATCAACAAGGCGGGAACGACCGTGTTGCTGGTCGAACAAAACGCCCACCGCGCGTTGGAAGTGGCCAATCGCGCGTACGTGCTCGAAACGGGGACCATCGTCCTCGAAGATACGGGCAAGGCGCTGCTGGCGAATCCGAAGGTCAAAGAAGCGTATCTGGGCGGCTAGGCCGGGCCGATCGAGCCGGAATCCGCTAAAGGCGCGTCGAACAGGATGTGCCGGATCAGGGGCTCGCGGGGGCCGGTGATGCGCTCGACGAGGAGTTCCATGGCTGCTTCGCCGATGTCCTCGAAACTCTGGGCGGCCGAACTGAGGCCCATTCCCGGAGCGAATCGGTACCAGCCGTCGAACCCCGCCACCGAGATGTCGTCCGGAACCCTCAAGCCCCGAGCCTTGAGTTCGCGCATGGCGAGCGAGCCCACCATGTCGTTCGTACACAGAATGGCCGTGGGGCGCGGGTCGGCCTGCAGCAGATGCTGGATGCAGCGACGGGTGCCATCCTCCATGGACTCGTCGGGCCCGATCTCGCCGAGCAGATCCTGAGTGGGGGTCTCGCCGCTTCGGCGCAGTGCGGCGCGGTAGCCCCACACGCGATCCTCCACGCTTGAGACGGGTTCTCCATTCGAGATGCACGCGATCCGCCGATGCCCCAGGTCTTGCAGGGCTCGGACCAGACGCCGCATCGAGCCGCGGTTGTCGGTGCCCACATGGTCCGCCACGATGCCAGGCGGGGGGCGCCGGTCGATGAACACCATCGGCACGTCCGCGTTTCGAACGGCGTCGAGCGCGTCCCGATTGTGCTCGCCACCCACGTACCAGAGGATGACGCCTTTGGCCAAGGGGTCCTGCGCGATCGCCGTCAACTGCCTGCGCTCGAAGTCGATGGCCGACACCCATGGCCCCGCGCCCGAGCTGACGACCACGGTCTTGCCAAAGCCTGGGAGGCGGACCCGCTGGATGCCACGCAACATGGGCGCGGACGCCAAGTCGGCGATATGGGTGAACAAGAGGACGAAGACGTGGTACTCGCGCTCGGTCTGAACGGGGTGGACCGCACCCACTCCGGCCACCCTGGGACGGCAGTTCTGAGCGCATATCAAGAATCCCCGATCGGAGAGGAGCTTGATCGCTCTGCGCAACGTGGGACGGCTGACGCCCATGCTCGCGGCCAGTTCTCGCTCCGCAGGTATGCGGCTTCCGGCCGGCCACTCGCCGGATTCGATGGCTCGAACCAGGCGGCTGGCGACCGATTCGTAAAGGCGGGAATCATTCATGGGCCAAGCACGACCACTTCTATTGTGGGTATTTGCTATCCTGAATTGTGCTAGTCGTCCTTGCCGTCTTTGCAGCAATAGGTACGTTTTCCGACACGCAACGGCCGAACAGCGACAGATCCCCCAACATCGTCCTCGTCTTGGCGGACGATTTGGGCTTTGGAGAAGTCGGCGTGTTTGGGCAACAAAGCATCCGAACACCCCATGTGGACCGCCTTGCGCGAGAAGGCGTCGCATTCGATCGGTTCTATGCGGCCAGCACCGTCTGCGCCCCGACACGGGCCAGTCTGATGACCGGAAAACACACGGGTCGTTCAGCCGTCCGCGGCAACAAGGAAGTGGGTGGATGGGGCATCCGCGAAGGCGAAGGGCAGATGCCGCTTCCCGCCAGAGAGCGCACCATCGCCGAGATTCTGCAGGCGAAGGGTTACCGCACCGGCGCGTTCGGCAAGTGGGGTTTGGGTGGCCCAGGTACCGAAGGCCATCCGATGGCGCAGGGTTTCGACGCGTTCTTCGGCTACCTCTGTCAGCGCCAAGCGCACGGCCACACACCGCCTTACCTGTGGAAGAACCACGACGTGTACCTGCTGCCCGAGAACGGCGCGATCCACCCGCACCAGCGGCTCGAACAAGCACCCTCTGATTTCGACAAGTACATGGGCCCGATGTACGCGCCTCAGCTGATCCTCGATGAGGCGCTGAAGTTCGTCGAGGCCAACAAGGACCGCCCGTTCTTCCTCTACTTCCCCTCGGCCCTGCCTCACGCCGCCTTGCAGGCGCCGAAGGAGTGGGTGGATCGGTACCCGCGCGAATGGGACCCTTCGCCCTATCTGGGCGACAAGAGCTATTTGCCCACCGAGCGGCCGCGAGCCACCTATGCCGCGATGATCTCGTTCCTCGATCACAGTCTCGGTGCGCTGGTCGAGAAGGTGGACGAACTCGGCCTCGGGCGCGACACGCTCATCGTGTTCACCAGCGACAACGGGGCCACGTTCAATGGCGGCGTGGATCTGGCGTTCTTCCGCTCGAACGGGAAGCTTCGCGGGCACAAGACGCAACTCTACGAAGGCGGCGTGCGCGTGCCGTTCGTGGCACGCTGGACCGGCACCGTGCCCGCACGCGAACGCCGGCAAGCGCGCGCCGCCATGTTCGACCTGTTCGCCACGTTCGCCGAGATGGCGGGGGACCGAGCCCGCGAAGACGGTCGGTCCCTGTTGCCCACCCTCCGCCGCGATGGGTCGGGGCACGAATCGCTGTACTTCGAGTTCCCAGAAGGCAATCAAAGCCAAGCGCTCATCTGGGGGCGGTACAAGGGCGTTCGTCCGAACCTGAAGCAAAGGGGACTCGAGATGGAGGTCTACGACCTCGAGACAGACCCTGGCGAAACGCGCAACCTCGCCCCAGATCGTCCAGACCTGGTCAAAGAGCTTGCGGCGCGCATGGCCAAGGCGCACCGACCCAGCAAGGACTTTCCTCTAGCGGCCGTGGACAGCCCTCAGGGCTCGAAGGATTCGGCCATTGCCCGCACGGGTTCGTAGCGAAAGCAAGTCACGACGTGGTCGTTGACGAGGCCTGAGGCCTGCATCGCGGCGTAGACGATCGTGCTGCCCACGAACTTGAACCCGCGTCGCTTGAGGTCCTTGCTCAACGCGTCGGACTCCTTGGACGTGGCGGGCAATTGGCTCATGTCGGTCCACGCGTTCTGGATCGGCTTCCCGCCGACGAACGACCAAAGATAGAGCGAGAAGCGACCAAACTCGGCCTGCACGTCGAGAAAGCGCTTGGCGTTCTCGATGCTCGACACCACCTTGAGGCGATTGCGGATGATGCCGGGGTCTTCGAGCAGTTCGGCGATCTTGGCATCGCCGTATCGGCTGACGGTTTCGACGTCGAAGCCGTCGTAGACCTCGCGGTAGCGGTCCCGCTTGCGCAGCACGGTGTCCCAACTCAGTCCGGCTTGGGCGCCGTCCAGGACGAGGTGCTCGAACAGCAGCCGGTCGTCGTTCACGGGCACGCCCCACTCGGCGTCGTGATAGCGGGCGAGTCGTTCGTTCGAGCCCCAAGCGCATCGGATGACGTCGTTCATGGGCGGGAAGTTTAGCCGTTTCCCGTACAATGGGCGTCATGCGAGCGATGCTCCGTGCCGCCGTGGTCGCGATGGGTCTGCTCGGCGGCCTCGCGCGCGCCGAAGAGCCGATCACGATCCGCATGATGGGCGGCGTCGGTTACGGCATCCCCGCGAAGGAAGCCACCGACTCGCGCTCGCTCGCCCGCCGCGCCGTTTTCGAGGAGTTCCAGAGGCAGAACCCCGACGTGCGCGTGGTGAACGCGGGTGGGCTGGAGTTCACGGCCGGCCAATTCATCGAGAGCATGTTCCTGATGTCCATGGCCGGCTCGACCGCTCCGGACGTCTTCTACGTGAACTTCCGACAGTACTACAACTACATTGATCAAGGCTTCTGCCGCCCACTGAACGACCTCATCGCCGCAGACCCGTCGTCGGTAGATCGCGTCTCGCCCGTGATCATGAACGTCCTGAAGAGCTACGACGGGAACGTGTACGCCGTGCCGTGGTTCCAGGTGGCGCAGGGGCTCTACTACCGCAAGGACCACTTCATCGAGGCCGGCCTCGACCCTTCCAAGCCGCCCAAAGACTGGGACGAGTTCTACCGCTACGCGCAACGGCTCACCGAGAGCGAGCCGGGCCGCGTGGGATTCGCGTTCTCGTATGGGCCGGGCTACCACTGGTCGAACTTCGTGTGGCAGGCGGGCGGCGAAATCGTCGAACCCGGCGAAGGAGGGCTCTGGAAGGCGTCCATCGCCACGCCGCAAGTCGCCACCGCCCTCGACTTCTACCGCAAACTCACGATAGACACGTGGCAGAAAGACGGGAAGACCTACGGTCCTGCGGCCAACGCCTCGCCGACGTGGGCGGACGACGTGCGCCTCGGCAAGGTCTCCATGTGGTTCAGCTACACGAACGACGTGGTGCTCAACACGTCCGACCTGAACCCCGCGCTGCTGCAAGTCGCACGGATGCCCGCAGGGCCGGCCGGCCACGCCAACGAGATCAATGCGGGAATGTGGGCGATCAACGCCTCGATCAAGGACCCCGCGAAGATTGACGCGTGCTGGAGGTTCATCAAGTTCTTTGCCGGGCAGGAAGCGGCCCGCATCAACACCGAGCGGTTCGTCGAGTTCGGGCTTGGCAACTTGGTCAACCCCTCGATGCTGCGGCAGTTCGGCTACGAGGACCTCGTGCGCCAAGTGGACCCCGCGTACGTCGAAGCCAACGAAGACCTGTTTCGAACCGGGCACCCCGAGCCCTATGGCCGCAACTGCCAGCAGGTCTACACGGTGTTGGACAATGCTCTGGAGCGGGCACGCCTCGACCCGAACCGGCCCGCCCTCGACATCTTGAAGGGAGCCGCAGCCGAGATGGACGAGAAACTCCTGGGCTACACCCCGCCCGAGATCATGGCGCAGCGGCGCGGATGGGCGGCGGGCATCGCCATCTGCCTGAGCCTGTTTGTGGGAAGCCTGCTCGTCTACACCATCCGCAAAGCTCGGCTCAACCGCGTCGAAGTGGTGGAGCGGTTGCCCGCAGGCACCAATCGGCGAGCGATGTGGCGCTTCTTGGCCGTATGCCTGGCGCCTGCCGCGCTCACCATCGCGGTATGGCACTACTATCCCTTGGCCAAAGGATTGCAGATCGCGTTTCAGGACTACCGCATCACGCAAGGCACGCGGTGGGTGGGGCTAGACAACTTCATCGCCGTGTTCACGCAGCCCGTGTTCTACAAGTCGTTGCTCAACAGCTTCGCGTATGTGGCCCTGACCATCGTCATCGGCTTCTTGGCGCCGATCTTTCTGGCCCTCACCCTCAACGAGATTCCGCGATTCAAGGTGTTCTTCCGAACGGTGTTCTACCTTCCGGCCATGACGTCGGGCGTGGTCATCGCGTTCCTGTGGCGGCAGTTCTACGACAAAGCCGAGACCGGGCTGTTGAACAGCCTGTTGCTGCCGATCACCCAGACCCTGAACCCGCTGGTCACCGCAATGGGTTTCTCGGAAATCCCGCGAGCGCACAACTGGTTGGGCGACCCCACGTTGGCCATGTTCGCCGTGGTGTTGCCCGGCATCTGGGCGGGCGCGGGCCCCGGCTCGATTCTGTATCTGGCCGCGCTCAAGAACATTCCCGAGGAACGCTACGAAGCCGCCGACATGGACGGGGCGAGTTGGATCAGCAAGATCCGCCACATCGTCTTTCCCGGACTCAAACCGCTCATCCTCATCAACCTGCTGGGCGTGTTCATCGCCGGGTTCAAGGCGATGGAAAGCGTGTTCATTCTCACCGGGGGCGGGCCGGTGTATGCAACGCACACCATCGGCTTGGAGGTGTGGACCAATGCGTTCATGCTGCTCAAGTTCGGCTATGCCACGGCGGCGGCCTGGGTGATGGGAACCATCCTGATCGGGTTCACGTTGATTCAAATTAGGAGCCTGTTGCGCATGCGGTTTTCCGCAGTAAGGACCTAAGCGCTACGGGTTCAGGGACGCAGCCGCGCTATGATGTCAGGGAGTCTGGGTTTCGATTCCGTTCCGCTCGCCAAGCCGAGGCCCGAACCCTTGCGCGAAGTAGGAGACTTGAGATGTTCGTTTTGATGCTGCTCGCCGTAGCCGTGGCCAACGAGGATGTCGAAGCGCAGAAGGCTGTCGGCGCAAAACACTTCAAGCGCCTCGGCATCGAGGCATCCGCCGACCGCCATCGCTGGCAGGTCCGCTTCGACGATGGCGAGGGTTCGGTGCGCTCGGATGCCGGGAGCGTCGCCACCAATCTGGCCGACGGTCGCTTGATTCGGTTCTCTGGCGTCAAACCGGTGGTCGCCGAACCTCGGCGCGACGTCGTTTGGAGCAGCCACGAAGCGGCGATGGAAGGTCTGCGGGCCCATGCCCGACGGGTCAACGTTCCCTCCGATTGGATAGTCACCAAAGAGATCTACTCGCTGGACGTCGTGGGTGCCGAGAACGAGCTCAAACCCGGGCGTGCCTGTGTGTGGTTGCGGCAGATGGTCAACGGCTTGCCAACGCTGAATGGGGGCAACCGCGCGTTTCTAGAGGCCGACCCGCATACGGGCAAACTCTTGTCCTTTTCGATGACCTACCTGGTCTCGCACGAGGGCGACAAGCCGGTCTTGAGCGTCGAGCAGGGCAAGCAACGCGCACTCGAGGCTTTGGGCAAAGAACTGGACGAGGCGCGATTGGAGGCTCTACCGAAGGTGGAGTCGGTTCGGCTGTGCTACTCGTTGCCGCAGCGGGATCGCAAGGTTGACGAGCCGCATTCCGCCAGCGTGACGCCGCGTGTGGCGCGCCTGGCCTACGAGGTCGTGTTCGCCGGGTCCCCCGAGCCACGACATCCCGACAAAACCCGCAACGTCAAGCTCTACGTGGACGCGCAGGACGGGAGCATCCTCTACCGCGCCTACGATGCGCTGAAGTAAGCCAGGGAGGTCCAAGGAGTCCCGGCCGCCAACGGTACAATAGGCTCAGCAATGGCCACCCTTGCGCCCGAGAGGCTGGACGGCATCAGCATCGAGACCATCGCCGACAAGGTGTACGCCGACCAGCGCATCACCCCCGAAGACGCGCTCTTCCTGTTCCACCACCCTAACATGCTGGAACTGGCCGCGCTGGCCGACCACCGCCGGCAGCGCGCCGTGCCCGACCGCAACGTCACCTACATCGTCGGGCGCATCCTGAACTACACCAACGTGTGTTGGGTCCGCTGCAAGTTCTGCGCGTTCTACCGCGTCCCCGGCCACGGCGAGGGCTACCTGCTCAGCGACGAGGAGATTCTGGCCAAAGTCGGCGACACCGTGGACAAGGGCGGCGTCGAGATTCTGTTCCAGGGCGGGCTGAACCCCAAACTGAAGGTGGACTACTACGAAGGCATCTTCCGCAAGATCATGACGGCCTACCCGAACGTGATCCTGCACGCCCTCAGCCCGGCCGAGATCATCTACATCGCCCACATCTCCAAGCTCAGCCTGCGCGACTGCCTGGCTCGCCTGAAGGACGCTGGACTCCATTCGATCCCCGGCGCGGGCGGCGAAATCCTGGTGGACCGGGTCCGCAAGATCATCGCGCCGTACAAAGACACCACCGACGAATGGCTCCGGTGCATGCGCACAGCCACCGAACTCGGCATCCGCAGCACGGCCTCCATGATGTTCGGGCACGTGGAGACCCTTGAAGACCGCGTGGAGCACCTGACCCGCATCCGCGACCTGCAGGACGAGTGCAACCCCTTCCGCGCGTTCATCGCGTGGAACTTCCAACCCGAGGACACGCAACTGCCCATTCCGCGCAAGGCGAGCGGGTTCGATTACCTACGGACCGTGGCCGTCGCGCGCATCTTCCTCGACAACATTCCGAACCTGCAGGTCTCGATCCTGACGCAGGGACCCAAGATCGCCCAGGTCGCTTTGGGCTACGGTGCCAACGACTTCGGCTCCGTGATGATCGAGGAGAACGTGGTCTCGGCGGCAGGCAACAAGTTCATCCTGAACGCGGAAGAGTTCGAGCGCCTGATCGCCGACGCGGGCTACACGCCTCGGCGGCGCAACACGCGGTACGAGTTGCTGTAGGCTGCAGAGAATTCTCCCCCTCCTCTGGAGGGTTGGCCGCAGGCCGGGGTGGCTCCCCCAGAACGATGGCGGCCCGGATGGTCCCGGGGCAATCCGCACGCTCACCGGTAGATTGGTTCAGATGAGCCTGAATCTTCACCGAGCCAAGTGGAGCGAGGTCGACGTGCGAGCCACCGACTGGATGGCCCGCAACGGAGTCTTGCTCCTTCGCCTGAGCCTGGGCGTCGTGTTCCTTTGGTTCGGCGCGCTCAAGCTCTTCCCAGGACTCAGCCCCGCGCAAGACCTGGCCGGCCGGACCATCGAGCAGCTGAGCTTCGGGCTCGTGACGCCTGCGGTCGCCCTGCCGGTACTTGCTGTTTGGGAGTGCCTGATCGGACTCGGCCTGATCACCGGCTGGTTCATGCGCGCCACGCTGCTGTTGCTGTGGCTGCAAATGGTCGGCACGGTGACGCCCGTGTTCCTGTTTCCAGGCGAGGTGTTCACCCGGGTTCCCATCGCCCCCACTCTCGAGGGTCAGTACATCATCAAGAACGTCGTCCTGATCAGCGCCGGCATCGTGTTGGGTGCGACGGTGAGGGGCGGTCGGCTCGTGGCCGAGCCGACCGCCCCCCGAGCCTAGGGCAAGGGTCGTCCGGGCGTCGTCACCGTGGCCGAAGCGTGGTCGACGGCCAGCCAGACCATCGAGCCGAACGCATTGTCGGTGCGGCTAGCCCCCAACCGGGACCGGATCCTGCCTTGGTTGATGAACCGCGCCGGGTTCGAGACCCGGACCGTCGCCGACCCCGAGCCTAAGGTCACAGGGACCGCGACGAAGCGGCGGGCCGTGTAGTCCCAGAGGTGGGCGCCCAGGGTGGTTCCAGCGGTGGCTTCGTATTGCCACTCGATCCGAAGTTCGCTGGGCTGGGCCGGCAACGTCTCCGCCGCGAACTCGATGCCGAGGGCGGCTTCCGGATTGGGCGCGAACGAGCGGTGGCTCACTTCGACCGATCGGCCGTCATCGGCGAACAGCCGGGCGACCTGGCCCGTGCCGCTGAGGAACCCGCCCTTCTCGGCGCGCACGCTCGACGGATTCGCGGCAAAGACCTTGGGCAGGAACTCGCGGGCCAAGGCCAAAGCACGCTCGGCATGGACCTGGCCCTTCTGGAAGACCGGGTCGCCATCGGCATCGGTTTCGATGTTGGGGTCGGCGGTCTCGGTGAGGATGTACCAAACCAGCCAGGCCGGGGCATCGGGCAAGACCGAATAGACCAGCGCGGCCAGCCCTGCGACCAGCGGAGAGGCCATCGAGGTGCCGCTCAGCAGTTCGTAGGAGCTGTCGCCATGCTCGCCAATGGAGGTACTCCAGATCTGGTACGGCTCGCCCGGACCGTCGCCGCCGGGAGCGGCGAGATGCACCCACGACCCGTAGTTGGAATACCAAGCCTTCAACGGAGTCCCGCGCTTCACCGAGCCAACGCTGAGGACGCTGGGATTGGCCGCAGGATAGCTCGGCAGGTCCGTGCTGCTGTTGCCAGCGGCTGCGACGAGCAGGGTTCCCCGCTCGAAGAGCGCCGAACAGGCATCGGAGACGGCGAAAGAGAACCCGCCGCCGATGCTCATGTTGACCACGTGCGCCCCCATGTCTCCGATGTAGGCCAGGCCCTTCACCAAGTCGCTGTACTTGTAGGTGGCCGATTCGAACGCATTCGGCATGTAGAAGATGTTGACGGGCATCAACTCCACGTTCCACGCCATGCCCGCGATGCCGAGGCCATTGTTGGCCGAGGCGCCGATGATGCCGAGGACGTGCGTCCCGTGGTTGAGCTGGTCTCGCGGGTACTGGTGGACCGGTGGTTCCACGTCGGGTGAACCCGTCACCACGTTCCACGGGTGGACGATCCGCCCGGCAAACTCGGGGTGGGTGGTCTTGAACCACGCGTCGAGCACGGCCACGCGCACGTTTCTCGTGCCCGTGGTGGTCAACCAAGCCCAGGGTGCGCGCACCTGCTGCGGCGCGTACTGCATGGTCGCATAGTCCGGGTCGGTGGGGACGACCTGAGCCTTGCGGCCGAGGTAGTTCGGCTCGACGTACTCGAAGAAGGGCAACCGCGCACCCCGCGCGGTCAGAAACGCGATGTTCTCGGCGGGGGCTTCAAAGCGATGGACCCCGGCGATGCCCAGGTCCTCGACCTCGGTGGCGCCCGCCGCCGCGAAGATCGCCTTGCTGGCGAACGAGTAGAACGGGCTCACCTTGGCCAACGCCTCACCCGGAACGGCGTCCTGAGCGAACGAGGCCGAGACAACGAGGGCGAAAACGAGCGAAACGAGTTTCTTCACAGTCCGTAGCCTCCTTGGCGGGGCAGGCGGGCGATCCAAGCCCGGAGTTGGTTCGATCCTGGCGAGCGGCCGGTGCCGACGACGAGGGCAGGGTCGGCGGCGTGAGCGGTCGCCGCTTCGAGCGTCATGCCCCGCAGATCGGCTCCGATGCCTCGCAGATAGTCCTCGATGAAGAGGGCTCCCGCGTCGCCATCCACCCAGTAGGGTTCGAGGCGGGTGCCTCCGGCGCGGCGGGCGTGACCCGCTGCCGACCACTGGGCGCTCCGCGCACCGCCGATCAAGATGGCTCCGGTCGCCCCCGTGGGTGCTGGAACGATGCGCGTGGTTCCGTCGAACCATGTCGCGCCATCGAGGACGCCCACCATGCCGCCGAAGCCCTGGCCTTGACCGGTGATCCGGCCCCAGCCGTTGCGAAGGAACCAAGGCGTGCCCTCGCTCGCGATCGCGTCGGAGTCGAACTGGTACGTCCGGTCGCTACCCAGGTGGGTGCCGCCGAGGAAGAAGACGAGAGAGAAGTCGTTCACCGCGCTGGCGAACGCCAAGTTCTCCAAGGGCGCGGGGAGTTCGTGGACCTCGGGGTGGCCGGGGTGAGCGTAACGCCAAACAGCGACCGCCTTGCGCCCATCGGGGTAGGTGGCCACGCCCACGACGGCGGATTCGTCGGCTTCGTAGCCCGGTGCCACGGTTTCGGCGACGGCTTCGACGGCACCGCTAGGCGTCGCCAAGACGATGGGCGTTTCGCCGCGCCAGACACACGCGACTTTGCGTCCCGATCCATCCAGGACGTAGCCGGGCAAGCCGGTCGCGTCCCAACGCAACACCACGCCGCTCGTGAACCCGGGAGGCAACGGAAGGGCGCGGGATGTCCCCGCTTCCCACACAAAGGGGACGGGGCCGGACGGCAGGTCGCAGACGCCGTACACGCGTTCGGCGCCTTGAGCGATGCCCGTGGGTCGCACGTTCAGGGAGCCCGGCAATCCGACGATCTCCTCGAACCAGTGCGCCTCGCCGACGGGGATGCGCCGGGGAGCGCTCGCGACGTTCCCGCTTCGAGCGATGACCGTTCCCTCGCCCTTCGACACGGCGCGGACGGTCCAGCCTTCGAGTTCGAGCGCATGGCCATCCAAGAGGTCGATGCGGTACGAGCCCTCGGTCAAGGCGACGATGCGGCCGTCGCTGGTGCGTGCCTCGATGGGCAGGCGCTTCTCCTGCCCGACCAGCAGCGAAGTCTCATGGATTGTCAGGCTCGCGATGTTGGAGGAAAACGTGAAAGGGCCGAATGCCGCGTTCGAGGCATCCAAGACGGCCTCGGAGACCGCTTCGGCCACCACGTCGCCGCCGGCACCGGGCGCGGCGAAGAAGCGCAACATGGTTCGATACGTCCCGGAAGGCAACGGGCTCGGGAAGCGGTACGTGACCACTTCGGGTGCGGTTCCCGCCGGACGGTCGGCCGTGAGGTCGGCGACGACGGCGTCACGGTGGTCGATGATTTGAGCCTGAAGCGACAGGGCGGCCGGCGGCGCATCGGCGTTTCGAGACCGCTCGGGCCAGGCGACGACGAATTGGGGAGTGACGCTCCGATCTTGCGAAGTTCCCCCCGCCCCACCACAACCGGCGAGAGCGGCGAGAATACCGACGAGGCATAACAGGTTGGCTGGACGTTTCATCGGGAGCAGAAAATGTACCCGCAGAGAGCCGGTTTAAGAAATCCGCCTCGTCCACCTTACTCCAGCCCGGGGCTCAAGGAATGCCGTGCTTCTTCTTGTACTCCGTGATCAGAAAGTCCACGCGGGCGTCCTTGCGGATCGAACCCAGCGCATCGAGCATCGCATCGCTCCACTTCATCCCCGAAGCGAGCGTGTAGAGCCCCCGGATGTGCGTGAACAGGGCTTGCGCCGTCGCCTCGTCGTAGACCTCTGCCGCCGGAGGCTGCGGAGCGGGGTTGGCTTCGGCCTTCACCCGCTGACCCAGCGTGGCCCGAATGGAGTCCATGTTGATCCGGTTGCCAGGGCACGACTTGGTGGTCTTGTACTGGGGGTTGTTGGTGATCCGGTTGACTTCGCGGTGGCCCAACACGACGTTCGCCAACTTCACGCGAAGGGCGTCGTCCGACTTCTGGGCCTCGGCGATCAGCGAGGGCCATAGGCCGTACTTCTTGAGCAGGCTCACCAGCAGGTCCATCAGAGCGGCGTTCTGCGCCGCCGTCCAAGGGTGGTGGTCGCCGTGCCCGCTCATGCAAATGCCCATCGTGCCCGTGTTGAAGCCCGCCACGTGGGCACCCGCCTTGTCCTCCGAGCGGCCCGCGTTCACCGTGCCGTCCAGGCGGATGACGAAGTGGTAGCCGATCCCCGACCACCCCCGTTCCCGGTGCCAAGCGTCGATCTGCTGGACCGTCGTGTCGTAGTTCTGAGTCGCCGTCCCGTGGGCCGCCGTGTGCAAAAAGATGCGGTTGATGGTACGCATGATGGATTGTAGTTGGTTCGGCTTGTGTCCGGCTGACTCCCACAGAACATCAGCCCGACTCCAGCCTCACGCCCCTCTGGAACGAACCGCCGAACCTGGAGCGTTCATAATGTCGGCACCGGCCGTTCGGGCAGCATGAAGATCCGCAACTCGACCAAGATCGCCTTCGGGTTCGTCGCCGTCACCGTCGGCGCGTACTTCGCCTACCAGTCGTGGTCGGACAGACAGGCGTTCGAGCGCAAGCTAGAGCCGATCGGACCGAAAAAGGTCAACCTCATCGGCATCGCGCCAGGCTCCGGATACCAAATCATCGTCGCCAACCAGATGGCGGCGCTCACCCAAGCCGAGAACGATCAGTTCGGGATGCCCGACGATCGAAGCGGCATGGGAGAAGTCTCGGGCCGCAAGCGCATCCCCATCCGCGAACTCATCCGGTCGCTCCAAGGCGACGAAGCCGCGTTCAGCGAGCTCCTGATGAAGATGAACGACGTGGACCAGAGCACGCTCCCGAGACCGGAGATCGTCTGGACCGCCGCCGACTTGCGCAAGGCCCTGGACGGCGACTCCGAACTCAAAGCCAAACTCGAATCCCAACTCAACATGACCCTGGACGGCGTGCCGCTTCCGCAGTTGAGCAAGGACGCCCTGTTCGACGGCATTTGGATCCGCACACCCGTCACGATGGAGGTCACCATCGCCCAGGAGAAGCGAACGCTCACGGGCTTCATCCAGCGTCCGTATCGGCCCTCGCTCCTGCGAGCGCTCGAAGAGAAGATCCGCGAGAAGTTCGACCTGACCGATGCCCTGCTGGCCGGCTACTACCGGGAACTCGCTCAGCCCATCTGGGATGGCGAGGCGCCCAAAGAGAGCATTCGACAGCACCTGGAATCACGCATCGACACCGACCATCTCGGCGACCTGACCGCCGCCCCCCAGCGCATCATCCAGGACTCCGAGTTCGTGATCAACGAGGAACACATCGAGTCGGTCAGCTATTCGAGCTATGCCGGCGGGCGAGGGGCCACGCTGCACGACCTCAAACTGAAACTGACCGAGGAAGGCCGTATGCGTCTGTGGCAATACAGCCGCAAACCGGGCGGCATGGGGTCGCAACTCCTGTTCGTCGTGGACGGCATTCCGATCGCCGCGCCGCGAGTCACGACCGATTTGTCTGGCCGAGAGGTCACAATAAGGCAACTTCCCGACGAGGGCTTGGTGAAAGACGCCATCAGCCTCATCGAAGGGGCCAAGAAGCCATCGTAAACCCATGAAACCCATCCCTGCGTTCATCGCCGCCGCCGCACTGGTCTCCGTTGGCTGCAAAGGGGGAGGCGGCAGCGGCTATCAACCCGCGCCGGCGCCCAAGGTCGAGCCCGCCAAGGTTGACCCGGGAAACGAAGCCGTTCTCTTGCCTGCCACCGTCGGCAACAAGTGGGTCTTCGAGATTGAAGGCGAAACGGCCGTATCGGGCAACCGCATGTTGACCCGCGCAACCGCGACCTACCAGATCGCCGAGGTCAAGGACACCCCCCGAGGTAAGGAAATCAAGTTCAAAGTCACCACCAAGGGCGTGGACAACAGCGTGCGGACGAGCGAGCAGCTTTGGTTGCTCGACTCCAAGGGCATCTATCAGGTGACCGGCGGCCAGAACGCGTTGGCCTACGAACCGCCGCAGCCGCTCGCGCTCTTCCCGGCAACGCAGGGCGACCCGGTGACGTTCAAGGGCACCGGACCCGTCGCGACTGGCCTCCGGGGCTCGTTCTCGGGCAAGGTCCAGTGCAACGGCAACGAAGAAGTAGACACCGGCAAAGGCCGTCTGGGCGGCATCGCGTTCGCCAGCCAAGGCGATTGGAGCGGACCCGATTCGGCGGGCAAAACGGCGACGGGCAAGTTCGGCATGGTCGTCTGGTTCGCGCCAAACGTGGGCTTGGTCCGCGTCCGACAGGAATTGAGCGGTCCCAACGCAGGGGCGTTCCAAACGCTCCGCTTGATCGACTACGAGGTGAAGTCATGAGAACCAAAGCACTGCTGGCCCTGCTCGTCTGCTCGCTCGGCCTGATCGGCTGCAACCAGGACGCCAGGAAGACGCCCGAGGCGAACAACGAGCCCACCAACGAAACCGAGGCGCCGAAGCCGAGCCTGTCCGAAGTTCCGGCGGACCTGAAACACGCCGCCTACGAGTACTACGGGCTCACCAGTCCGAAGCAGGTCGACATGGAAATCACGGTGGACGGAGGCGCGAGAGTGCTCACCGGGACCCAAACCGTCGAACTCGTTTCGCTGGAAGGCGGCAATGCCGTGTTCCGCATCGAGCGCACGGGCCAGCTCGCCACGCTCGGCAGCATGGACATCTCGGTCGAAAAGGACGGCCTCTACGCCAAGAGCGCCAGCATCGGCCAGATCACGCGCTCCCTGGAACTGCCGGCCGATTTGGCCGTCGGCAAGGAATGGACGTCGGAACTCTCGCTGGAAAGCTCCGGCGGCGAGATGAAGCAGAAGAGCACGATGAAAGCCGTGCGCACCGAGACGGTCAAAACCAAGGCGGGCGAGTTCAAGGACGCCCTCCGCGTCGAGGGCACGGGCACCGGCACGTTCAACGGCCAAGCCATGACCATGAAGATGACGGGCTGGTACGTCAAGGGCGAAGGGCCGGTTCGTCTCGAAACCGAGATGACGAAACCCGACGGCTCGAAGACGACTCAGGCCATCGAACGGACGTAAAGAAGGTTAGGATGATCGTTTCGCTGATTTGCGCGTTGGCGCTTGCACCTCCGGCCCGCGAGTTCTTCCCGCTGGTGCCCGGAACCGTTTGGCACTACGACGACGGAGGCAAGCCTCGGAGCATGCAGTCGAAGGATACGGTGGGCCAACCCGTGGACATCGGCGGCCGCAAGGCGATCCCGGTGATTTCGACGCTCGGCGGGGTCGAGGCCGAGGTGATCTACTACATCGACGAAGGCGACACGATCTCGATCGTCGGCTATCAAAAGGGCAAGCCGCTCGAAATGCCCATGCCGGTTCTCAAGGTCACGGACAAGACCGAGAAGTGGGAATACGTCGGTGAAACGCCGTTTGCGGGCGGAAACGTGCCGCTTCGCATGAAGGCCGAGTCCAAAAAAGGCCGCAACCGAAAGGTGTTGGGCAAGGATGTCGAGACATGGGAATGCTCGTACGATGCGACGATGGGTGGTGGCGAAACCGCCACGACCGTGAAACAGCGCGCCGTCTACGCGCGCGGGATCGGTCTGGTGGAGATGACCAACGAAGGCCGGATCGGGCGCAACGTCCACAAGCGCACGCTCACGCTGGTCCGCTTCGAGCCGGGGCAACCCGCAACACCTTGATCGCCCGACTGCTGCTCCTGACGCTTCTCGGGGTCGCGGTCGCCGGCTGCGAGCCGCCTCCCGCCAGTGTGCCGCCGTTCGAAGGCCGCACCATCCGAGATCGCGAGACGTTCAGGCCGGGAACCGCGCCCTATCGAACGGGCGAACTCATCCTCGCCGAGCGTACGAGCATCCCCATCGAGTTGGTCCGCATCGAAGACGCCGAGCGCGAACTCGTCACGTTCGAGTGCGTCGCCCATGGCGAGACTGTGGACCAAGAGGTCTACCAAGACCGCGTCGCGTCGTTCAGTCTCGTCTCCAAGACGGGCGAATCCTTCGATCCGCCCCTGCCCCTCATCGTCTACCCCGTGCGCGTCGGCGAAACCAAACCCTTCGAATGGAAGGGCAAGGTCCTCGAAGGCGAAGTGCCCTCCAACGCCCACGCCGTGGTGACCGTTCTGGACGAGCCCTCCAACCTGCCCGCCCCGTTCTCCGAGACCATCCGCGTCAACGTCGAGCTCAGCCTCCACGGTGCGGGTGACCCCACCAAGCGCGAACTGGCGTTCTGGTTTGTCGAAGGGCGAGGTCTGGTCAAGCGAAGTTTTGGGGCGCTTGACACGCGGCAGCCCTCTCAACCGTAGGGTCTGCCATGCGCTCCGCCACTTCGACCCGTTCGCTGAATCCCTCGGATGCGCGGCTCGGGCCGGACTTCGCCCTGATGCTCATCGTCCTGGCCCTGATCGGGACCGGCTTGCTGACCCTGTTCAGCGTGAGCGACGGGCGTTCGGACGGCAAGTACCTGCGCCAGGCGCTCAACGTCGCGGTGGGCATCGTGCCGTTCGCGATCTTCGCCTTCGCCAACCCCATCGCGTGGCGCAAGTTCGCCTCGACGCTCTACGGGATCAACTTGATGATGCTCGTGGCCGTGATCGTGGCCGGCACCACCGTGAACGGGGCCAAGCGGTGGATCGAGATTGGCCCGCTCCAGTTCCAGCCGAGCGAAATGGCGAAACTCAGCCTGGTGCTCACGCTCTCGGCGTTCTATGCCAACCGGCCAGGCGAAGTGCGCCGCTTCTCGACCTTCGCACTCTCGTTCCTGCACGTGGCCGTGCCTATGGCGTTGGTGTTCAAGCAGCCGCACTTGGGCGCGAGTCTGGTGCTCGTGGTGGTCTGGTTGTCGGTTTCCCTCTATGCGGGCGTGCCCAGGCGCTTCGTGCTGGGGTCGGTGTTGGCGGGAGCGGTGCTGCTGGCGGGCGCGTACTTCGCGCCTGGAGTGCTCAAGGACTACCAGAAGCAGCGGGTCCGGGCCCTGTTCGTCTACGACGCGGCTGGCCACAGCTACCAAACCGATCGAGCCGAGATCGCGTTCGGCGTGGGCGGCGTGACGGGGACGGGCTTCCTGAAGGGCCAGCAAAAGAAGAACGGGTTCATCCCGGAACAGGACACGGACTTCATCTTCACGGTTATCGGCGAAGAGGGTGGCTTCTTGGGCTGCGTGATCGTGCTCGCCCTGTTCGGCGCGCTGTTCTACCGCATCTGGCTGGTCGGCTACGTCACGCGGGAACCCTACTACAAGATGGTCGTGGGGGGAATCCTGGCGATGATCGGCTTCCACACGCTGGTGAACTTGGCGATGAACCTGCAACTCGGGCCCGTGGTGGGCCTGTGGCTCCCGTTCCTGAGCTATGGCGGCACGGCCATGTGGCTCTGCCTCGCGTGCATCGGGCTGCTCCTGGCGATCCGCTTCCGCGAAAAGCCGATCCTGTTCTAGGGGACAGATTCCCCTCCGCTGGACATCCCCCACGGGCGTCGGCACGTGGTCGGAAGTTTGCCCTCGGGTTCACGATTCACGATTCACATTCACGTCCCCCCGCGAGCGTCGGCAAGTGGTCGGCAGGTTGCCTTCGGGTTCACGATTCACGATTCACGATTCACATTCACATCCCCCCACGGG